>ERZ842401.2553-NODE-2553-length-24242-cov-8.024517_pt1 | contig 24242 bp, 19 predicted proteins | sample MGYA00521270_ERZ842401 | MGnify/ENA primary metagenome ERZ842401 (study PRJEB31892, sample SAMEA3878208) | bioreactor metagenome | biome: Moose rumen | place: Sweden | collected 2011-10 | study: EMG produced TPA metagenomics assembly of the PRJEB12797 data set... | reverse complement strand
GGCGGATTACGCAAGCCAGATTGGAGCAGATTACTACGCCAAGGATGCTATGGTGTCAGTCGCCATAGCTAAGGAAGTGTTTGGGAAGTAGAAATGCCCTGCATCGAGCACTTTCGTTATTGTGCTCGTTTGGATGCAGGGTAAAAGCAAGAACAGAATTTCGCAGAAATTCTGTCGAAGTGAGCAAAACAGGAGGTTTTGCGAACGAAGGTGTTTGGGAAGTAGGGGGAGTGGTTTTTGATGATAAAAAAACACGCTCTCCTATAGGGAAAGCGTGATGCAATAAAAATCAGACTTTTTAGCCTTTAATGTTATTGATAAAAGCTTCGTATTCTGCTTCTGAAAGGAGCGTTACTTTACCCGATGCTTCGTCCGAAATGAAATAGATGGTGTCGTTTTCTGGCATGACAGTATTTTCGCCAACCAAAGATGTATCAATCAGTGCCGTTCCTTCCATTTTGTATCCCCACTGTTCTTTTCCGAAACTTTTTGAATGGAAATACTCAACTTTTGCATCTATCATTGCGACTGCACCAGGAATTTGTTCAAGTGCACTGTCCAACGCGTTTTCAAGCTGATAATTTTCGGAAAGTTTTACATCTTTAATGAAAGCTCCTTTTGCATTGAATTTCTTCGTTTCAACTTTTTCTGAGCTTCTCTGCATCTGACCAAGCCTAGAAAGATCGACATTTTTTGAAGAAATGATTGTGAAACGACCAAGCTCTTCAACCTGCATTGAAGAACATCCGACAAAAACTGCAACAAGCAAGGTTGCGACCACAAAACCAAGAATTCTTTTCATCTTTATAAAATTCCCCTGTGATTTTGGCAATTATGGTAAAACTATTTGAAGATTTTTCTTGTTACCAACAAGCGATAAAGCATATCTTTCTTTTTAATAGTTTCACCTACCAATAGTAGTATATAAAATAATTCTCTTAAAAGCAAGTGTATAAAAATCTCAAAACCTACTAAAAGTAAGTATGAGAGAAAACGAACTCGGCAAGATATTGTCCGAAAATATAAAGAAATATCGAAAAGGAATTTTTACACAAGAGTCCTTGGCTGAAAAGACCGAACTTTCTGTACAACTGATAAACGGCATTGAAGGTGGGCGCAAATGGGTCAGCAGGGAGTCGCTCACAAAAATTGCAGAAGCGTTAAATGTCGATGTCTATCAGCTTTTTGTTCCACAAACTGTGAATCCCATTATAATCGATGAAACTCCTGAAAACAAAAAAATCTACAATACAATTCAAAAACAAGTCATTGAAGATTTAAAGAAATCCTTTAGCAAGATATTTAACAAATGGGAAAAAGAATCCGTGTAAGCTGTAAAATGATTTTCTAATAAGCCAATGCGTTAAGGATTCACCGCAACTTCGTTGCTTAGCGGGGCGAGCCGTTAGGCTCGTTCCGAAGCGTAGCGTCATAGCGAAGCGAAGAAAGTGTTTAGAAAATAGCGCAAATTAAAAATTCCCTCTTTCTATAGAATTCCCTGCCATTTTCTGCTATTCTGTTACAAGTGAAGCCAAGAATCTACGACCACAAGCCTCTTAAATCGTTCAATCCTCTCGTCGCGTATGCGGGCGTGCTGTTCGGGCCGCCGGCGCTTGTCACGAATTTCAAGTGTTTCGCCACGATTCTTAAAGAATTTTTCTTCTTGCAGTATTTTGAGAAGTGGCACATTCTGCGCATTCCCGTGGTGCATGTTGACCACCCGCTCGACAAAAAAATTCCGTTCACGCCGTCAAAGGTGGGAATTTATCTTGACTTCATCAATCTCTGGGTGCGCCCGCTTGCCATGCTCGTAAAGAAATTCGGATTCTGGCACGCGAGCCGCCTCACCAAAAAGTGGATGCTCCGTTTCCGAAAGCTCTACCAGTGCTGCGGGAAGATTTACCATTTCCGCCTCACCACCACCGACCGCCCCAAGTACAAGGAAATGCGTGAGTTCCGCCAGATTCACGCCCTCGACCCGCATTTTCTCTGCGTTCCAAGCCTTCATGTCGCCACAGTTTTTCTTGCCTGGGGATTTTATAGGAAGATTTTTGGCGAAGAAGATTTTACCGAAGACGAAAAACGCGAATGGGAAAAGGAACTGTACGACGGTGCGCTTGAAATCACCGAGACGGTCTTGTATGTGAAGCAACATTCGGTGAATTGCATTCCCGCCGCGCTCTACCTTGCCACGGCGAATTTCCCTGAATTCGTGAGTGTTGAGGACGCGCGAAAATTCATTTCGGAAATGTTCGCAACGCCCGAAGGATTCAGCGAGGAAGCGGCTCTGCAAGTGAGAGAGCATATCCGTGCGACTTATGAGCAGTATCTTGAAGAAGGCGCAAAATCGGAAAACTGGTATGACCCTGTGCGAGAATTCTTAATAAAATACGAAAGGGAAAAATAACGAAACCCCAAAAATGAGCTTTTTTCGTTCAATTTTGGGGATTTTTAATAAAGGGAACTAATTATTTTGCCTCTGTATAGCGAACGGCAAGACCTGTCGTTGTGTATTTACCAGATTCAAAAATAAGGAAAGTTGTGCTTTCGTAGTCAACAGTAATATTGAGGACATCGTTTGCTGTTGGATATTCTTGCTGTGCTTTTTCAAGTGTTTTATAGTAAAGAGCAACGGGGCGACCTTTGCCAAAAGCACTTAAAATCGGGAAGTGAATTTTTGTTGTGTTCTCAACAAATTTAACGCGTCCTAAATGCTAGTATTTTCGTTTTTTCTGTTGTACAATTCTTCTATATAAAAGGAGAATCCGCCATGTCCGAAGAACTCAAACCGCCCGCAATTCATTTTTACCCCGCAGGGTGTTATTTCAAATCAATTGACGACATTGCAGGAAAGCGCGTCACCGTCATGGGCTTAGGCTTGAATGGCGGCGGAGAGGCAACTGTGCGTTTTTTGCTCTCACACGGCGCATTCGTAATCGCGACCGACATGAAAAGCGAGGCGGACTTGCAAACTACGGTTGATTCCTTGAACAACGACGAGACTTTGGACAAATCCCGCCTCACTTACCGCTTGGGCGAGCACCGCATAGAAGATTTTGAAACGGCTGACTGCGTAATCAAAAATCCTGGCGTAAAATACGACGGAAACAAATTCCTCGTGGCGGCAAAAAACATCGAGACGGACATTTCGCTTTTTCTCGCATTCTCAAAAGCCCCGATTATCGCCGTCACGGGAAGCAAAGGAAAATCCTCAACCGTAAGCGCGATTTATTACGGACTCAGGCAATCGGGCTTCAACGCATTTTTGGGCGGAAACATCACGGTCTCGCCGCTCACTTTTTTAGACCAGACTGACGAGACAACGCCCGTCGTTTTGGAGCTTTCAAGCTGGCAGCTCGCTGATTTGCGCGGTCGCCGTCTTTTAAAACCGAAAGTCTCAATCATCACGAAAATCATTCCCGACCATCAGAATTTCTACCATTCAATGCTCGCCTATGTGAACGACAAAAAACTGATTTACGCCGACCAGAGCAAAAAAGACTTTGCGATTTTTGACTTTGACTCAGACCCTGCCGCAGACGGCGGAACGCTCATCGAAAACTGGGGCGATGTGTTCGCAAAAGAGTGCAAGGCAACGATTCTCCGCTACAGCAAAAAACCGCTCCCCGAAGGCGTGCTCGGCGTGTGGCAGGACAAAAAAGGGCGCGGACAGGCGCGTCTTTCTACAAAAATTTTGGACTCACTCCCGCAGGATTACGAAAAAACGACTGAAACAGTGCTCAAAGATTTAATCGTTCCCGGAAAGCACATGCGGGCGAATGTGCTGAATGCCGCCCTCGTCTTGCGGATTATGGGAGTTTCCCCCGAACGAATCATCGAAGTTTTGGGAAGATGGAACGGAATCGAGCATCGCCTTGAATTCTTCCATGAGTGCAAAATCGGAAAGACGACTTACCGCTTCTACAACGACTCAGCAGCCACCGTGCCCGAAGCCGCCGCCGAAGCGACGCAAGCGTTCGGAAAGCCGGTCTATTTTCTCACGGGCGGCACGGACAAAGGCTTGGATTTGTCTCCGATTGCGGCGGGAATCTGTGAGAACGGCAAAAATATCGTTCCCCGCGCCGTGTACCTGCTTGAAGGAAGCGCGACCGACAAAATGATTGCCGACTTCAAAGCCGAAGGAATCCCGTACAAAGGCGTTTTCGCTTCGATTGACGACATGCTCGCCGCCCTCAAAAACGATTTGGAAGAAAAATCGGTGGTTGAGCCTGTCGAAACTTCAAAAGACACGCAAATCGTAGTGTTCTCGCCCGGAGCAACGAGCTTCGGCATGTTCAAGAACGAATTCGACCGCGGAAACCAGTTCAAGGTAAAAGTAAAGCAGGTGTTCGGGTAAAAAAGAAAATGAAGAGACCGTTTTATACTAAAGAGCAAATTTTCGACTATCTGTATAGAATTTTACCAATTTTTGGGCTTTTGCTGTTCTTTTTTGCGCCCATTTCAATCGCTTCACTTGATTTGTATAAGAATACAGAATCTGGACCGCTTGGAATTATTCCGATTTTTGCTTTCAAGTTGCCGTTTGATTCAAACTTGAATCTTGAATTCGGGCTTGTGAGCATTCTTTTGTGGCTTGTGTATCTTCTTCCGTGCACGGCGATTTTTTCAGTCGTGGCATTTGTGCTCGAAAAAAAACGCGGCTTTGATTTTTCAAAACTGAATTACGCGCTTATCGTGGCGAGCCTTTCCGTGTATTTGTTTTGCGGTGCGGTCTGTTTGGTGGCAAATGCGAACTGCATTGAGTGGTTTTTGCGGCTTCCTTTCTATATTTATTTTATTTTTCTGATTGCGGCGGCCGGGCATATTTATTATGCGTTCAGGGGAATTTTTTATCTTCGGAAAACAAATCCTGAGTACAAAGAATTTTTGAAAATGCGCGAGGAAGATGCCGAAAAAGTTCCCGAATTGCAGGCTTCTACGCTTTTTACGAAAGAAGGATTTTCTGCCCTGCAAACGCATGTCAAACATAAAGTACGCCGTCTTTCAATCAAAACGAAATTCACTTTTGTCATTACGGGCGTGATTATCGTTATTTTGCTTACATTCATGCTTCTCATTCTGAACAGCTACAAAAAAATGTTTACGGAAGCGGTGAGCGATGTGGGGCGCGCTCAGGCGGAGCAAACGGCGGCGGTGTACGATTCTGCCGAAGGAAAATACGACAAAATCGCTACTTTCTTTGAGGAACAGCGTGTTGCGAACGAATATGCTGAAACGCCGTTTGAGCGAATCGACATCATTATTGCAAGTCGGCGCGAACCGCCGCTCTTCCTTGACTCTTGGGAGAATTCAGAATTGCCTGATTTTGATGTGTTTGCCTACACAACGGGAAAACCGAAGGAAATCGATGCGGAAGAAAAAGTGATTTCTGCGTCAAAGGCGGCGGAATATCTCAAATTGTACAAAAATGGCACTTACCGAAAAGAATATGTTTTCGACAAGGCGAATCACAGTTGTAAATACATTTATCCCGTTACGATTGAGCGCAAGGACGGTCGGCGGCTTTTTGGTTTTTCTATCGTCACTTACAAACAGCAGGTGCTTATGCGCCAGTATTTCCGCACGAAAATTTTCGTTTTTACGATTATTTCGATTTTCTTGTATCTGACGGTCATCGGCTCAATTCTGCTTGCGGATTTTATCTTCAACCCACTGCTTTTCTTGCGCAAAAATGTCCGAAAAACTTCTCGTTCAATCGAAAAATTGCTGAGCGGAACGGCGAAAAATGCGTCAACCGCGCTCAAATTCTCTGACACGATAAAAACCACCGATGAAATCAAGGATTTGTCGCTCGAAATCGGCGAAATGGTCTCGCTCATTAAGGGAATTATGCCCTATGTTTCGTTCTCCACGCTCCAGCACGCCGAAAAAGCGTCTGACGAAAACCAAAAAAGCACGAAAGCGCGGGATTTGTGCTTTTTGTTCACTGACATTCGTGGCTTCACTTCGCTCTGCGAGGGGCTTCCGCCAAAAAAAGTTGTTGATATTTTAAATCACTACCTCGACATTGAAACGCAGATTATTCTTGAAAACGGCGGTGACATCGATAAATTCGTGGGCGATGAGATGATGGCATTTTTCACAGGTCCGCGCAAAGAAATCAATGCGTGCAAGGCGGCAATGGAAATTCGTGCGGCAATGCGAAAAGAACAGCAACTTTCAATGGAAGAAGGGCTGACTTATGTTTCAATCGGAATCGGAATCAACACGGGCGAGGTTATTTTTGGTTCGGTCGGTTCACGCACGCGCAAAGATTTCACTTCAATCGGCGATACGGTAAATCTTGCGGCGCGGCTTGAAAGCGCAAACAAGGCGTATGGCTCAAAATCAATCATCACGGAAGCGGTGTTCAAAAAACTGCGCGACCTTTTTATCTGCCGAGAATTGGATTTCATTACGGTTAAAGGAAAAACCGAGCCGGTGCGAATCTACGAAATTTTACAGCAAAAGAACAAAGCGGTGGAAAACAAAGCGACCGATAAACTCACCGAAATAAAAACTTTGTTTGAGCAGGGCTTGGCTTTGTACCGCGAGCAAAAATGGGAAGAAAGTGAAAAATCCTTCTCGGAATGTGCTTTAAAATATAACGATTTGCCGTCTGTGGTGTTTTTAGATAGAATAAATCACTTTAAAAATAATCCTCCGCCCGCTGATTGGGACGGCGTGTTTAAAATGAGCGTAAAGTAGGAGAAACTATGAATCTGTCTGCCGAAATCGAATTTAAAATTGACTTCAACGACTGCGACCCCATGCGCATTGTGTGGCACGGAAATTACATCAATTACTTTGAACGGGCCCGTTGTGCGCTTCTCGATAAAATCGGGTACAATTATATCGCAATGGAAGAATCAGGCTACCTTTTCCCCGTCACCGAAGTAAAGGCAAAATACATGCATTCGCTCCGATTCGGCGATACTTGCCGCGCAAAAGCAACGCTCGTTGAGTACGAAAACATGATTAAAATCGAATTTGAATTGTACAACGCAAAAACGGGCGAACTCACCACAAAAGGCACGGTCAGTCAAATGTGCGTGAGCGCAAAAACGGGCGAAACGAAATTCGTCTGTCCCAAAGTGTGGACGGAAAAAGTCGAAAAATTCCTTGCGCAAGGGGGATTTTAAAATGAAAAAGATTGCGCTCATTCTCTTTTTTCTTTCTTCACTGTGTTTCGCGCAGAATTCTGAATCCGCTTCCCCCGAAAAAGAACGGGAAAATCTCATAAAAGTGTGCGAGTCGATTTCTTCCAACAAAATCACAAAGGGAGAATTCAAGCAGAATAAGCTCATAAAACGAATGAAGCGGGAAATGGCATCTTCTGGCACTTTCATTATTTCCGCAGAAGACGGCATTTTGTGGCAAACCGAAAAGCCCTACTATTCTTCAATGGCAATGACAAAAAGCGCGATAATTCAAACGAACGCAAAAGGGAAAAAATCGGTGCTCAGCGCGAACACGAACGCAACCTTCGAGCAGTTCGCGAAAGTGCTTTCCTCTGTTTTTACAGGAAAAGCCGACACGCTTATGGAAAATTTTGAAATTGAATTTATCGGCTCGCCGGACAACTGGAATATCAATCTTGTGCCAAAAAACACTTCCGTCAGAAATTTCGTTGCGGAAATTGAAATGGCGGGGAAAATTTCAATCGACACTATGACGATTCATGAGGCGAACGGTGATTTTATTCGCTATGAATTTTTAAATCAGACCTATCCTGAAAAACTCAGCGACGAAGAAAAAGAATTCTTTGCATCATGAAAAAATTTCTCTCTGCTTGGATTGTATTCCATTCTCTCATTCTCCTCGCGTTTTTGATTTCGCTCTTGGTGTCGCCGAAAATTACTTTTGCGACGAGTTTGTTTGATATTCTCCCGCCTTCTTCTTCGCTCCATGAAGTGCAAAAAGCGGATTCTGCGCTCGGGGCGAAAACGGGGCGTGCGGTTACGATTCTCGTAAAATCAGATTCTTTTGAAAAAGCAAAATCCGCCGCCGAACAGTTTTATTCCCATTATGTGAGCGAACGCGGCGAAGTAAAAAAAGAATTTTTTGATTCGCTTTCACTGTATGTTGATTCTGCGAGCGTTTCGCAGATGATTGAGTGGCTGCATGAAAATCGCTTTTTTCTGTTTGACGAAGAAACCCGCGTGCTTCTTGAAAACGGGAATGCAAGCCAGATTTCCGAAGATGCGCTCATGAGCGTGTACGGTGCGTTTTCGTTTTCGGATTTGGCCTATCTTGCAGAAGACCCGTTTTTGCTTTCGGAGCGGGCTTTGCGCTCATTTTTGGAAGGCGGCGCAATTTCTGCTACGAGCATGTCGCTCAAAGACGATGTGCTTGCTTCTCAGTATGAAGGCGATTGGTATGTGCTCGTTCGGGGCGTGGTTTCGGAAAAAGGCGCGGCACTTGCGAGCAAAAAAAGCACGGTCAAAAATGTGTACGAAGTGTGCAAAACTTTTGGTGACGATGCGGAATTTATTTTTTCGGGCGTGCCCTTCCATAGCTATGAAAGTTCTTCAAGCGCACAACGGCAGATTTCGATTATTTCAACGGTCGCGCTCATTTTGATTGTGCTCGTTTTTTTGTGGATTTTCCGCTCCTTTTTGCCCGCGATTGTTTCGGCAGTGGCGGTTGCCTTTTCGTGCGGAATCGGCTTTGTTTCCACGCTTTTGTTCTTCCGTGGAATTCATGTGCTTACCTTTGTGTTCGGAACAACGCTGATTGGAACTTGCCTTGATTATTCGATTCATTATTTTGTGAACTGGAAGGCGAATGTTTCTTGTGATTCGGGGGCTACCGTTCGGAAGCATATTTTGCGCGGAATTACGCTCGGCTTTGTTTCAACGGAAATTTGTTTCCTTGCCTTGTTTTTTGCGCCGTTCCCGCTTTTAAAGCAAGTGAGCGTGTTTTTGTTCACGGGCTTGGCAACAGCCTACCTTTCGGTAGTCGCATTGTACCCCTTGCTTCCTCTGCCGAAAGACAAAAAAACTGTCATTCTGAATTTATTTCAGAATCAAAAAAAGATGCCGAAAGAACTTCGGCATGAGCGTTTCCTTGCGAAAATTGACAGTTTTCGGGGCTTTATTCCGCTTTTCCTTGTGATTGGTTCTATTGTCGTTATTGGTATTAACTACCGTTCGTTAAAAATTCACAACAATATCCAAGAATTGTACTCAATGTCGCCCGAAATGCTTCAAAATGAAATTACTTCGGCAAAAGTTCTGAACACGGGTTCAAGCGGGTACTATTTTATTCTCAAAGCCGATTCCGAAGAGGCCTTGCTCCAAAAAAATGAAGAACTCGGCGCGTATTTAGATGGGCTTCTTCGCGCGGGCGGCGGAAATTATCTTTCGGTGAGCCAATTTATTCCGTCACAAAAAACGCAGGCGGAAAGTTACCGTGCCGCACAAAAACTTTTGCCGCTCGTTCGGGAGCAGTATGATGCGCTTGGCTTGGGCGATTCCCCCGCTGGCACAGAAAATTTCGCGCTTCAATACGAAGAAAACTACCGTTCGTTAGAAACTGCCTTTGTCCATGCTACAGATGATTCTCTTCCGCCTACAATAAAAGAAGCGATTTCCAATTTGTGGATTGGCGAAATTGACGGCTCGTATTATTCGTGCGTGCTTCCGCTTCATGTGGCTGAACCAAAACAAAAAGCCGAATCGACTTTCCGTTACTATGCCGAAACGCACGAAGGTGTGTTCTTCGTGAATAAAGTTGCGGACATTTCCGCGCAGCTTGACGAGCTTTCCAAATCCATGCTGCTCATGCTCGCGATTGCGTTTGTTCTTGTGATTGTGATTTTGTTCTTCTGTTACCGCCCGAAGCTCGTTTTAAAAATCGCCTCAGTTCCGCTCATTGTGACGCTTGTGACGACGGCGGTTTTGATTTTGTGTAAAATTCATCTGAGTTTCTTCCCGATTACCGCGCTTGTGCTCGTGTTCGGCTTGGGCTTGGATTACATTATTTATGCGATTGAGGGAAGCGAAAAAGAAGCGAATGGTGTTGAACAAACGAACGATAGTTTAAAAAATCCCAACGCTTTTGCGATTCTGCTTTCATTTGTGACAACGGCTCTTTCGTTCGGTGCGCTTGCGCTTTCAACTTTCCCGCCCGTTCACATGCTCGGTCTTACGGTTTTTGTGGGCTTGTCAACGGCGGTAGTTTCTGCGTTTTATGTGGCGGGCAAAAACTAGAATTCAATCTTCCAAGACAATTCTTTTTCTGTTGTGAGAAGTTCCCCGAGCGTGAGGGATTTTTTTAGGTTTTTCTTTCCGTCTGGAGAAGAAAGGCTTATCGTGAGTTCACCATTTATAATTTCGTCTGCGAATGTGGGACCATACATTGAGGCGAGCAAATCTGTGTATTCCGCAATGCTCATTTTTTCACCGATAAGGGCGGGAATCATCATTAAGTCAAAATATGATTTTGTTTCATCGTCTAAAAGCGCGTAAAATGCGACAATTTGCGCAGGCCCAATCGTAAGTGTGAGGGATTTTTCGCCTTTTTTAAGCAAACCTGTTTTTGCGAGTTGATTTTTTGAGACTGAAGCAAGCGTTCCTGTTGCGGTGATTTCCGTTGGAGAGGGAATTGACGCGCTTGTGTTTGACGCACCGGCATTTTTGAGCAGAGAGAGCACATCGTCTTTATTAAAAAGCGGCTCATTTGTGTTTGCGCCCCGAAGTGCTTTAAGCGTTTTTGCCGTGTTTTCAGAAAATCCCGTTGAAAAGAGAATTGTTGCTTCGTTGTTTGTACCGGCTTTTATAGAAATGTGCGGTTTACAAGAAAAGAAAAGGAAAGTTGCCGAGAGAAATACTGTCGCTTGGAGAAATTTATATAAGTTCATATATTATAAAACACTTTTCAGAGGAAGCGTTACACGAATTCCCGTTGCCAATACCAATCCTGCGGGAATGCTTTTTGAAAAGGGAAGCGCGCTCCCGTCGGTGTCGTTGAAGACTGTATAATGAATATCCTGAATAAAAGAGCAGAATGTTTTTCCGATTTTTACGGTAGGAGTGCTAAAACAAAAACCTAAAATGCCTGGGAAAAAAGAATTCTCGATTTTATAGTCTTTGTCGCCTGGTAAGTAGGGTGTGCCTAAAGAAATAACCGGGCCTGCGAAAATTCTGAAATAATCATTGAGGCTCAGACTTAAAACAATAGGAAGCTGAATATTTCCAGTTCCTGCATCATAGCGAATATATGTTCCAACGCCAGGCTGAATTGATTTTCCTGCATAACGGGCGTGAATCATTGAATCAAAACCGCGCCAGTTCAAACGAAAATTTTTTGCAGTAAAAAAACTCCAGTCAACTGAGAGCGAAGCGTCTACAATAAGAGATTGCAGAAAAGAATCATTTTCTGAGCGGACAAATTGATAAGATGTATTTGCATTTTCCGAGTGCGTTTCATTTTTAGAAACAGAAGCCGCAGTGCTTTCATTCGATTTTTTGGAAGAAGATTTTGTGTCGGCTAAAAGCTCAGAATTTGAAGAAGGCAAATAACGGCGTGTGCAATAATAATGTGATTTCCAGTAAGATTCTTTAAGTGAAGAAATAATGACACCCGTGTTCGGTCCGTCACTTGCGGCATGAATAAATTGATTTGAACCAATGTATAGACCGACATGTGAGATGTTGCCGCTTGAAGTGGTCTTGAAAAAAACTAAATCGCCTGCTTCTCGCTCTTTATCGTCTACATCTTTACAAAAGTTGAATATTGCTTGCGTTGTTCGTGGAAGCTGAACTCCAATGGATTCGCGGGAAACCGTGAAAATAAGCCCCGAGCAATCGAAAGAATTTGGCCCCGTTCCTCCTGCAACATAGGGTTTTCCAATGAATTGTTTTGAATAATCGACCATTTTTTGCCGTGCGACGGCGGCTTCGCTCGGCGACATGCTGACAGCAGATTGCGCGCAAAGCTGGGGCACAATCAAAACAAAAAGAAAAAACGCAAAAGTAAAAAAGACCGCTTTTCGTGTACTCATATATACATTATCGGAAAAAAAATCCACCCCATTACTGGAGTGGAGTACAGGTTGCCCGCAACAAGCACGCTCGTTCTCGTGCTTGTTTGGAGGCTGTTTTTACGACTTTTTACGATGGCTGCTTTCCGATGTAAGCGAGGATACCGCCGTCAACATACAAGATGTGACCGTTTACCGCGTTTGAAGCATCTGAAGCCAAGAAGACTGCCGGACCTGCGAGTTCTTCTGGGTCGAGCCAGCGTCCTGCCGGAGTTTTAGCGCAGATGAACTGATCGAACGGGTGGCGTGAGCCGTCTGCCTGCTTTTCGCGGAGTGGAGCTGTCTGAGGAGTTGCGATGTAGCCAGGTCCAATGCCGTTACACTGGATGTTGTTTCCGCCGTACTCAGAACAGATGTTGCGGGTGAGCATTTTGAGACCGCCCTTTGCAGCTGCATACGCAGAAACAGTTTCGCGACCAAGCTCAGACATCATTGAACAGATGTTGATGATTTTTCCGTGACCTTTTTTAATCATTGAAGGAAGAACTGCCTTTGAGACGATGAACGGAGCGTTCAAGTCGACATCGATAACCTGGCGGAATTCTTCTGCTTTCATTTCAATCATCGGGATTCGTTTGATGATACCAGCGTTGTTTACGAGAATATCGACCACGCCGACATCTTTCTCGATTTTTTTGACTGTTTCCTGAACAGCAGCTTCGTCTGTGACATCGCAGATATAGCCGTGAACATCTTTGATGCCTGCTTCTTTGTAGTTCTTCAAGCCGTTTTCGAGCTGTTCCTGTCCGCGGTCGTTAAAAACGATTTTTGCGCCAGCCGCAGCAAAAGCTTTAGCGATAGCAAAACCGATTCCGTAAGAAGCACCAGTAACCCATGCTACTTTTCCTGTGAGGTCAAAATCCTTCATTTTGAATTCTGCCATTTGTTTCCTCCAATATATTTTCGATTGTTTAAAAGATATTAAACAAACCTTTTAAGGTCAATAGAAAGAATGAGCCTTGCGCAAAAGCCTTAGGCAATTTCGCTCAGCAACATACCGACTTCTGAATTAACGCGCATGAGCTCTTGCAAATTCTGTTGAACGAGAACGCATTTGCTCTGAAAGCCATCGGGGAAGACGGTGAAATTCTGAATAGCGCCCGCAAGCGCGCCCTGCCCGTTCTGCAAATCGCCGAGACAGACCTCTTTGTCGTTTCTGAGCTGGGTCATATCTTCGTTGTCATGCTGAATTGAAACGACGAAATTAGAAAGCATTGTGTTGGTGTCGTGAATGAAGCTTTCGAGAACGCCTTCCATTTGGTCAAGCGATTTGTTTGCCGAGTTGATAAGATTGTCCATGTCGGTGACTGAATCTTGAACTGACTTGATAGCATCGTTTTTTGAGACTTCGATTTGCTGCAAAATGCGGACATGGTGCAAGCGGCTCATAACAGGGCGCAAATTCTCGAAAACTGAGTAAATTGTTTTTGCTTTTGCGGTGATTCCCTGACAAGTTGCCTGCAAATCTTTTTGAACCATGTGGTATTTATTGAATTCCCCGACGATAACTTGGAATTTCTGAATGATAGAATTGAGCTGTTTCTCGATGTTATCGTTTCCGAATGCGTGACTGTTCAAGAAACGCGACTCAAAATCCATGCGCGAGCCGTCGGCTTTGTCGAGAATTTCGATAACTTCGCTCCAATAACCCGCAAATTTTGAACAAAGTTGTGAAACCGCATTGGAAATTTCCGTAACGAGCGGTGCAATTTTTGAACTTGGTTCAGAAGCCCGCAGATAGTCAGAAGCCTGCCGCAAATCATTCAGAACTTTATTTTTAGTTTGAAGGGAATCGCGCGTTCGCTCAATCGGAAGATAAATGCTGTTCGCTTCGCGCTCCAAATCAGAGAGAGAGGGTGATGTGTTTGAAACAAGGCGGTTCATTTCGGAAGAACATTCGCTGTCTTTTGCGGAAATTGATTTTTGAGCTTCGAGAATGCCCGAGAAAATTGCTTTGAGCGAATTGATGTCTTCAAGAAGCAATGATTCTTCACCGTTGAGCTTGTCGGAATACTGGAACATGTCTTTTGAAAGCCGTTGCAAATTCTCAGTGATTTTGCTGAACGCCAAGCCCTTTTCGCCTGATTTTACGGAAATGACCATGGCATTGAGCGCGATAAGTTCCATTTGCTCAGAATCTTCTTTTATTTCGGCAATCATTTTGTCGAGCGAATTTAAATCGCGGATTTTTTCATTGAGTTTTTCAAAGACGGGATTGTATTTTTCACCGAATGTGGCAAGGCTCACGCTATCCTTTGAAGAAGACACAGAACCTGAAAGCGTAGAAATTGTTGCCTGCAACTGATACAACGCCGTGTGCGTATCCCGTGTTAAAAGGTCGGGAAAAAGCGAATCGAGATGAGAAAAAATGGATTCTACTTTTGAGTTGATTGATTGAATTTGAGAAAGTGCCGCAGAGATATTCATTGTGCTCCCCGAATAGAAAAAAATTATTGAAATAATATTATAATCTATAAAACTGAGATTTTCAATAAGGATTTTTTTTGCTATCTTTAGTTTATGCGAAAATATAGTATCTTTTTTTTGATTTTTATTTCTTTTGTCTTCTTTTCTTGCTCAAAGCCCGGTGATTTGACGGTCGGGCGGGCAATGAAAGCCTATCAAAACCAGAATTATGAAGAGGCACTCCGATTGTTTAACGAGGCTCTTGAAGAACCGTCGAATTATTCTCCCGATTTGATTTACAATTTTATCGCGACGATTTATCTCCAGCAGGATGATTTGGAAAACGCGGTCGTATATCAGGAAAAAATCGCGGAGCTTCGCCCGGAATACCGAAGCCTTGTTTCGCTCGGAATGAGCCTGCACCTTTTGGAGCGGGATGCCGAAGCCGAAGGCGCGTACCGAAAGGCGATTGATTTAGACCCGCAGAAGGGTGAGGCCTACGCGAGCTTGGGTGCGCTCTATCTCGGACAGGGAAGGGCGAAAGACGCGGTTGTGCATTTAAGGAAAGCCGCTGAAGCAGAGCCGAAAATTGCCGTTATTCATGCGAATTTGGCGGTTGCCTATGCGGCGAGCGGAGAATCCGAGAATTCCGAGGCAGAATTCAAAATCGCCGAAGAACTGAAATGCAAGAATCTCGAAGAATTCAGAACGCGGGCGGAAGAATTCACAAAGCAAAAATAAAACGCTGAAAATTCCCACGGAAAATTCTCGAATTTCCTTGACATGTTACCGAATGTTCGGTATATTATTGTTACCGTCTGTTCGGTAACAATCGGTGGTTGAGCGAGTCGAAACCTATGGCACGAAACGGAAATTCTAAACCAACAAAAGAACTGATTCTCGACGCGGCGTTCTCTTTCTTGAACGAAATGCACTACAACACATTCTCAATGAATGAGCTTGCGGCAAAGGTGGGAATTTCAAAGCCCGCGATTTACCGCCATTTCAAGAACAAGGAAGATGTTCTCAACGCAATGGAAAACCGTGTCATCATGGGCAGTGCGCCGTTCCTCAAAAAAATCAGCTCGGGCGATTCTTCTGTCGTAAAAAACGCACTTTCGGGCTTGATTCAGCATTTTATCGAAAATACCACGCACATCAATTTTTTTATTGCCTCAATGTCTTCTATGCCGAACTACGAGGAGCGGTTGTATACATCTTTGTATGACAACGAAGTTTCTTTCTTGAAGAACGAGTCATATTTCAAGAAATTCGCTGAGGACATGGGCTTGTTCTCACGCCATGTGTTCTGCGGCATGTCGATTTTCTTCTTTGTAAAAGTGATGGAGCGAATGCGTTGCGAAGGAAAGCTCACGGAAATTCCGCCTCAGTTCAGCGACAAAATAGTAAGTCTTTTGTACGGGGGGCTTCGCGGAAACACCGAAGAGTCAAACATGCTCCACCCAGAGCCGATTTCCGATGAGCGCAAAAAAGAGCTGGTCGCCTTGTGCGAAATCAAGCCCGAGGTATTCCCCGAAGAAAACCGAATCTTCACGGCATTGGCGGCGGTTATCGAAAAATACACGATGACGGGCGTAACTGTTGAGCGGATTGCCGACGAGCTTCACATGGCAAAATCGAGCCTGTACGAGTATTTCGATAACAAAAGCGAGATGATTCGAACGCTCGTCACCAAAGAGCTTTCGCTTTTGCGGACAATCATCATCGAAAATTCCGTTGAGGCAAAAACATTCACCGAATACATTGTTATTCTCATGCTTTCGGAGCTTGAATATTTCACGCACCGCCCCTCAATCATTCCGATTTGCGGCTGGCTTTTGATGGACGACCACGCCATGAAAGACGAGAATTCCGAAGAAGAGCATCACGATGCTCTGCCGTGGGAGGCGCGGCTTCCCGACCGAATCGACAGCCCCGATTTAGGCTTTCCGTACCTGGTCGAAGTCATCACGGAGTGGATAAAGTGCCTGCCCGTTGCGTTCTTAATCGAAGCGAAAGGCAAGAACTTAAGCAAGGAAAAACGCATGGAAGGATTCATGCTCACAATAGATTACATTCTGAACGGAGTAAATTAACGGAGGTTATATGAAAAAATCAGCAAAGAAACTGGTAAGCCTGATTTTGATTGGTTTTGCGGCAACGCTTTCTTTTGCGCAGAATTCTGAGCAAAAACCAGAAGAAGCAAAATCTGAGACGGCGAACGAAGTGAAGAAGCTCACGCTCGATGACGCGGTGAACTATGCGCTCAAAAACAGCCGGACTCTCAAAAGCAACGACATTGATTTGGAAGTCAAGGCACGTGCGTCAAAATATTCATGGAATGTGTTTTTGCCGAGCGTAACGGCTACGGGAACGATGCAGCGTGCGAACGAGTATTCACCAGCAACGGCGGCTCAGAGCCAATTGTTTAACAAACTTACTCAGGGGGCATATCCAGTTAAAACTGACTATGACAAAGAAGAAGACCGCTGGTCAACAATTGGCGGAGTTTCTGCGAGCCTCAATCTTTCGCTTGCCTACATTCAGCAGATTCGTGCGGCAAAGGCGAGCTATGAGGCTGGGAAAATCACTTGGGAGCAGAGCAACAACGAGACAATCGTGAACATCAAAAAATTGTTCTACGGAATCTTGGTTCAGCAGGAAAACCTTAAGATTCAGAAAAACACGCTTGAAAACGCACGGCAGCGATACAATCAGGCGAACACGAACTTTAGGAACGGCGCGATTCCCCGGATTCAGATGTTGCAGGCACAGGTCAATTACGAGAACACAAAGCCCGATGTTGAGGACGCGGAACGCTCTTTTGACCAGCAACTCGACACATTCGCGTTCTTGCTCGGTATGCCCGTGGGAACGAAACTGGAGCTTGAAGGAACGGTTGAGCCTACTTATATAGAAGCAAATGCGGACGAACTCCTTGCGAAATACGGAAACGAAAGCCTTGACATTAAATCAATGCAGAAAAACATCGATGTGATGAAAATGCAACTTTCCGCGCTCAATCTTTCAAGTTTTACACCCGCGCTTTCCTTAAGCTACGCATGGCAGCCGGTGTACATCGGAGATGAAGGCGCATGGCATTTCTACAAGGATTTGGGAAAAGATGAAAAATGGTACGATTCCGGCTCATTCAGCGCGACTTTGGCTTGGAATATCACAAACATGCTTCCGTTTAGCGCGAACCGTCAGCAGGCGGCGGATTTGAAGGCGAACATCGCGAAACTTGAAATCACGATGGACACACTCAAAGAGAATCAGAAAATGGAAGTCAAAAAGGCGGTGGACACACTCAACGCGGCAAAAGAGCAGATTGATTCAATGGGGCGCACGGTGGAAGTGGCACAGGAAGCCTACGATATGTCTGCCCGCTCGTACCGAAACGGAACGATGGAATTGCTCGACTTGCGCGATGCCGAGTCTTCTTTGAATCAGGCAAAACTCGGTCTTTTGAGCAAAAAAATGTCATACATTTCGGCTCTGCTTGATTTGGAAACGACTTTGCACACAACTTTGTCAAAATAACTGTCATTCCGAGTTTATTTCGGAATCTAGGAGGAAAATATGAAACGAACTGCAAAATCAGTACTTACCATTACTTCGGCGATTGCCGCACTCACATTCATGAGCTGTGGCCCCAAAAAAGCGGCCGAGGCTGAGAACAAAGAAGTTGAAACGCTCTATGCGGTTTCTACATACAAAACGGTCGAGGGAAACCTTGACGACTATCTTGAATTTGGCGGCGATGTCGCTTCAAGCAATGAAGTCATGGTTCTCCCTGACCAGGCGGGAAAAGTCACGAACATTCTCGTGAAAGTGGGCGATATGGTGCGAAAAGACCAGGTTCTTGCCTATGTGAACCCGCTCCGTGCAGGCGTTGTCTATAACGACAGCCCGGTCAAAGCCCCGATTGCCGGAAGAATCACTTCGCTCCCTGTTACGGTCGGCTCAACGGTCTCGCAGTCATCTTCTGTGGCAAAAGTTGCCCGCACTGACGACCTTGAAATCAGAATCAACATTGCCGAACGCTTCATCAGCCGAATCTCAAACGGTCAGACCGCGACGGTTACATTCGATGCCTACCCGAGCGTGGAGTTCGGGGCAAAAATCTTTGAGGTCAGCCCTGTTTTGGACACTTCAACCCGCACGATGGGCGTAAAACTCCGCTTGAATCCGCCTGACAGCCGCGTGAAAGTGGGCATGTACGGCAGGGTCAAACTGGTAACGGACAGCGTAAAGAATGCGATTGTCCTTCCTTCTTCGGCTTTGGTTGCACGCGACGGAAAAGATTATGTCTTCATCGTCACAAGCCCCAAATCTGGAAAAAATGCGGCGGTCGTCGGGCTTGTTCCCGTCACAAAGGGAATTTCGGTTGACAACAAAGTCGAGATTACGAAAGGTCTTTCTGCGGGCGACGAGGTTGTTGTCAAAGGTCAGACTTTGCTCAACGACGGTTCAAAAGTCAACATCGTTTCGTCTAACTAGGAGAAGTTCATGACTATTTCTGAAAGATGTGTAAATAAACCGACAACGACATTCCTTATCTTTTTGATGGCGGTCTTGCTCGGTATTTATTGTGTGTTTAAGCTTCCGGTCGATATGTACCCGGAAATGGACTTGCCGTACATGGTCGTGTATACGAGCTACAGCGGAGCGGGCCCGGAGGAAGTGGAGCAGAGCCTTACGCGAACAATGGAAAGTACTCTTTCGGGGCTTTCTGGTCTTAAAAAATTGCAGTCTCGCTCAATGTCGGGCGTGAGTTTGATTATCCTTGAATTGAACTACGGCACGAACCTTGACGCGGCGGCAAACGAAATCCGCGATAAAATCGATATGGTGCGCGGCTATCTTCCTGATGATGCCGATTCACCGATTACGATTAAACTTGATCCTTCCATGATGCCGATTATGACGCTCTCATTGCAGGGAAGCCGAACGCCAGAGGAACTTCGCACTTACGCGGAAGATGTCGTTCAGCCACGCTTGGAGCAGCTTGACGGCGTTGCTTCGGCGAATGTTTCGGGCGGTCGAGAACGCTCAATCAATGTTGATATTCCACGAGACCGTTTGGAAGCGTACGGGCTTTCTATTTCTACCGTTGCCCAGCTGATTGGCGCACAGAACATTCAGTCTTCTGGCGGTACAATCACTTCGGGCGAAACGAACTACACGATTAAGACGAGCGGTAAATATCAGAGCATTGAGGATTTGAAAAACACCGTTATTTCATACAAAGTCGGTGAGAGCGACGGATTTACGACTCCGCAGGTTCGCACGATTCGCTTGCGTGATGTCGCTGATGTCTACGACGGCTACAAAAAAGAGACGACCCTTGCCTACCTTGACGGCGAGCCGTGTGTCGTTCTTATGGTTCAGAAGCAGTCGGGTAAAAACTCCGTTACGGCGGCAAAAAATGTCCGAAAAACAATTCCTTCTATTAAAGAAGAGCTTCCGAGCGATGTCGAGCTGATTGAGACTTCAAACACCACCGACATTATCGAGCAGACAATCAATGAGGTTGTGAATTCGGTCGTGCAGGGTGCGTTGCTCGCAATCCTCGTTTTGATTATCTTCTTGCGCTCAATCAAATCTACGATTATCGTCGGTCTTTCAATTCCGATTTCGGTCTTTATCACGCTCATGCTCATGTACTTCCAGGGCTTGACTTTGAACATGGTTTCTTTGGCGGGTCTCTTGCTCGGTATCGGTATGTTGGTCGATAACTCAATCGTCGTTTTGGAAAACATTTACGCGTACCGACAGCGAGACGCAAAACCGCGCGTGGCTTCAATCCTCGGTTCGCAGGAAATGGTCGCCTCAATCACTGGCTCAACGCTCACTTCAATCTGTATCTTCGCACCGATGCTCATGTTCAAAAAGACGCTCGGCATTATGGGGCAGATGTTCAATGATTTGGCGTGGACGATTATCTTCTCGCTTACATGTTCTTTGCTCGTCGCAATGTGCCTTGTGCCTGTTTTGACTTCAAAATACTTGATGATTGACAAAGTTGACACCACCAAGAAGGGCGAGGGCAAATTCGGCGAAATCATGTACGCGATTAACGGCGCGTTCAACAACTTCTTCGCAAAACTCGACGAAAAATATGCGAAGGGCGTTGCGTTCGTGTTGCATCACCGAAAGGCGAGCCTTCTCACTTTGGTTGCGCTTTTCATTCTTTCGTGCGCTTCAATCAAAATCATCGGATTTATCTTCATGCCGGCTTCTGCGGCGAACTCGGTTTCGGTTGAATTCACGCTTGCTCAGGGAACGAAACTCGACATCACCGACGACACGATGCACGAATTCGAGAATATCGCGAATCAGGAGCTTGTCGGCGTAAAATACACCACAATGACGGTCGGCGGAACAAGCATGTTCTCTTCCGGGGCAGAAACGAACAAAGGCTCAATCACATTCTCGCTCTATCCGCCAAGCGAGCGATTGCCGAGCTACGACAACGAAAAATCAGCTAAAGCCAAATTACGCAAACACTTCAATGACTTCCCGGGCGTTGACCTGACTTTCGCGGCGAACGCAAACAGCGCGTCAAGCACAAGCGACATTAACATCGCGGTCAAATCAGACGACTTGACGCTCGTGCGCGAATATGCGGCGATGGTCGAAAAATTGCTCAAAGAAAAGGGCGGCGACTTCGTTCAGGAAGTTTCTTCTGACCAAGAGGACGGTTTGCCAGAGGCGACAATCACCGTAAACCGCGACAAAATGTATGAATTCGGCTTGAACATTCATTCGGTCGGTGCGGAAATCAACGGTGCAATCAACGGAACGACGGCGAGCCGCTACACCGAAAAGGGCAAGGACATCGATGTTATCGTGCGCCTTTCTGCGGCGGACAAAACACGCCTTGACGATTTGGATTCAATTTCAGTCATGAATTCAAGCGGTCAGCGAATTCCGCTTTCAAGTTTCGCTCAGTATGAAGAAACAACCGCTCCAGTCACGATTTACCGTGAGAACCAGGCGCGAATCGTGCATGTTACGGCAAACCGCGTTGATGGCATGTCGCTCGGCGTATGCCAGGAAGGCGTGAAGAAATTGCTCGCTGACAATATTCCGAAAGATGATGCCGTTACGGTTCAGCTCGGTGGTTCTATGGAAGATGTCATGGAAGCCGTCACGAACTTCGGTATGATTATCATTATGGCGGCGTTCTTGGTCTTCGTGGTTATGGCTTCACAGTTTGAGTCATTGCTTGACCCGTTCATCGTCATTCTTACGATTCCGCTTTCATTCATCGGCGTTATCATGATTTACGGACTTACGGGAACTCAGCTCAATGTCGTCACAATCATGGGTATGCTGGTCTTGGTCGGAACAATCGTAAACAACGGTATCGTTTTGGTTGACTACACGAATTTGCTTCGAAAGCGAGGCATGGAACTTGAAGAAGCGTGCGTTGAGGCGGCTCGAAACCGACTTCGCCCAATTCTCATGTCAACTTTGACCACGGTTATTTCGCTTGCTCCGATGGCGTTCTTCCCGGGTGAAGGCTCTCAGTCAATGCAGCCGATTTCGCTCACGGTCTTCGGCGGAATGACATTCGGTTCTTTGATGACCTTGTTTATCATGCCGACGATTTACTTCATCTTCAACAACCGCCGACTTAAGAAGGCTGAGAAGAAACGAATGAAGAAGCTCGCAAAAGAAGGCAAAATTTCGCTTGAAGCGGAATTGCAGAAAAAGCGTGACGAAAAGAAACGCGCAAAGCTCGAAGCAAAGGCAGCGAAAGCCGCAAAGAATCTGGAGGACTTCAAAAATGGGTTATCTTGAGAATATTAAAATACACGCAGGCGTGCAGAAGCGGGTCGAAATTATCTTCTCGCAGGCAGTCGAAGAAGACTTCATTGCTGAATTCAAAGAGCAGGGAGTCGGCGCAAAATACACGAAACTTGCAAATGTGATGGGCGCAGGCTTTTCAAACCCGCGCTTGGGCGATGCAATCTGGCCGCAGCTCAACATGATGTACATCATCTATTGCAGCGAGGACGATTGCGCCAAAATCGTCGCAATCGTCGAAAAGCTCCGCGAGCAGTATATGGGCGAGGGAATTGCCTGCTTTGTGAGCGAGTCAACTGAGGTGTAGTCATGGCAATTATCACGCTTACTCGTCAGTCAGGCTCGCTTGGTGACGAAATCGGAATGCTCATTGCGCGGCGGCTTGGCTACACATTCTACGACAAAAAGGAAATTGAAAATCGGATTATCGCAAAGGGCTTGCCCAAAGAAGAATTTGTAAAATTCGACGAGCGAAAACCGAGCTTTTTAGACCGGTTTACCAAAAACCGCGACAAATATTTGAATTATTTGAGCGCGGTGATTTTGGAAATCGCGCAGGAAGGAAATTGTGTGATTATGGGGCGCGGTGCGTTCCTCTTTTTGCGGGATGTTCCGAGCCATATCACGCTCCGTTTCGTCTCAACAATGCCCGAGCGGCTCAAACATATCAAGGAAATCACGGGCATTACGACCGATAAAATCGCGGAAAAAATGCTCGTTGAATCCGACAAACGGCAGGCGCAGTTTTACAAAAGCTGCTTTAAGTACGATTTGACCGACCATTCAATGATTCAGGCAACGGTCAATACGGCTTTAGTTCCCCCGGACATGCTTTCCGATATGATTGTGGCTGGTATCAAGAATAATGTGACGAATCAAATCGAAGACGCGGGGAAGAAAAAAGTCGAAGAGTTGATTCTTGCTCAGCAGATGACGAACAAACTCATTTTTGAGCACGGGCTTCACATCGACGAACTGTGGGTTATGGTCAACGACAAAACGGTTACGCTTCATGGTCTCACCAGTTTCCACGCAACGGTCGAGCGGGCAGAAACAATCATTGAAAGCGAATATGCCGGATACAAAGTGGTTTCAGAAATCCGCTGTGTGCAGGACAACAGATTTTCTAAGGCGTAAGGTACCGACTAAAAATCGCGCGGTAATCCGCTACGCTCTCAGCCGCAACGATTTCCTTGCGCAATGCCGCCCCGCCTTCAATTCCTTTTGAATAGGCGCAGAATCGTTTGCGGGCATCGCGGCAGGCGGAAAGCTCGCCCAAATCCTGCACGAGCAAATCAAGCTCCCGAAATCCCGCGCGAATCCGCTCTTCAACGGGAATCTCGGTAATCGTGCCTTTGGTGAGAAATTCGCGCGTTTTTGTAAAAAGGAACGGATTTCCCATTGCGCCCCGCGCGAACATCACTGCGTCAACGCCTGTCTCTTGGAGCATTCGCTTTGCGTCTTGTGGCGTGAATGCGTCTCCGCTTCCGAACACAGGGATCTTTTGCCCGCCCGCTGTTTTTTCGGCAACGAAGCGTACAAGCTCAGCGAGCGCGTTCCAGTCGGATTTTCCTTCGTAGCCTTGCGCCCGCGTTCTGCCGTGCATGGTAATCGCCGCCGCTCCCGCTTTGAGAGCCGCTTCAGCACATTCCTTCCATGTAATGTGTTCCGCATCCCAACCCAAGCGGAATTTTACCGTGACGGGAACTTTTCCTTCCACCGCGTTCACAACCGCGCTCACGATTTTAAAAAGATGCTCGGGGTCACGAGTGAGTGCGCTCCCTGCATTCGACTTGATGATTTTGGGAACAGGGCACCCACCGTTTATGTCGATGCATTCAGCGGTCGTTTTTTCAAGTACGATTCGTGCCGCCGCCGCCATTGTCTCGGGATTTCCGCCGAAAATTTGCACGGAGTATGCCTTTTCGTTGGGAGCGCGGCGCATGAGATCGGAAGAGCACACGTCTGAACT
>ERZ842401.2552-NODE-2552-length-24251-cov-6.538477_pt1 | contig 24251 bp, 13 predicted proteins | sample MGYA00521270_ERZ842401 | MGnify/ENA primary metagenome ERZ842401 (study PRJEB31892, sample SAMEA3878208) | bioreactor metagenome | biome: Moose rumen | place: Sweden | collected 2011-10 | study: EMG produced TPA metagenomics assembly of the PRJEB12797 data set... | reverse complement strand
TGGGGGTAGAGTTACAAACTTTATGGGGTTAAAGTTTGTAACCTGAGGGGGTATGACGACGTCAGTTTACAGGGTAAAAGTTACCTAACCTTACTTTTGCTGAATTTCTTTCCGTTGAGGATATAGATGCCGGGAGCCAGTTTCTGGCGCCAACTGCCGTCGGCCACCATCTGCTCATTGGCTACACAACGGCCTTGCATGTCGTAGATGCGGTTGTCGCCATCCGCCAGGTGTGACTGCTGCCCGTCTTCAGCCTCGTCGTCAAAGATGACGGGAATGAAATCTATGGTGCGTGTCCGCTGGGGGGCTCCTACAGAGGCACCGCCTGCACGGTAGTAAATCTTGTTGTGCAGCACGTAGCGGTTGTTGCGTTGCCAAAGGGACTGCGATGTATTCGCTTCCTTATTGGGTGTGGCGTTGATGTAGAAGCCAATACCCGTCTCAGCCTGTTCGATAGCTGGTGAGGTAATGCTGCCATCGGTGCGGTCGATTGTCACCTCGCTGGTGAATGGCAGACCAAAGGTATAGACATCGTTCGATGCATCGGCAGCCAGCATCTGCTCTAAATATTTTCCGGAGAACACACACGACGACAGCGACGATGACGGGGTAGTGTTTGGAAGCGTCAGGCTCATGCTGCCGGTAGTGTCGGTGGTGCGGAAGATGACGGGCGTACCGGCTGGCACAAACTTTCCCTCATTATATGAAGGTGTGCCTGTTACTGCAGGAACCTTGGCGGGATGCAGATTCGTGGTGTTCCATGCTGTGCAAATATAGGCATAGTACTTCTTGTCGCCGTCATCGGCAGGCAGCAGCACATCGAAGGGCGCACAGAACGTAGCGTAGTAGTGGTCGTCGCCGCCGTCGTTCAGGGTTACTTTCAGACCTAAGTTCCCGACAGGTTGCATACACCATCGGGCACTTTCGTCACCAGAAGCCGTGAATTTCAGATCATAGATATTGCTGCTTTGGTCGTACCGCAGATATTTAGTGCCGTCACCGTTGTTTCCGCTGAGTGCCATGATGCCAGCACCGATGTCAGTAAGCGTGAACGATGTAGCCTCGCCAGCAGTTGCTGTCATCTGATTTCCTTTGACATACAGGCCCTGCGTCTGAATTTTCGACGTTGGAGCTGCTGCCGACCCTTCGGAGAAATAGAAGATAGACGACGGGTCGTACTCTGTGGGATCAATGGGGATGTCGCCTTGGGTTGCTGCCGTCTTGGTGTATCCGTTTTTCAGTCCATCGTCGCCAAAGGACGAGCTGACGCCTTGGCGGCTGAAGAAGTGCATGGGGATGCCACCGCTGACAGCCGTCTTTTCCGTCTCATGCAGATAGCCGGTAGCATAGCGCAGGGTGCTGATGCCCTCAGAGCCAGGCTGATTGTGCAGACGGTAATAGCCTGGGGTGTAGTGCACGATGTAGTTGCCTTCGACACCTTCTCCTTTGTCGTGGTTATATACCACGTCTTGGAGTGTGACGAGTTTGGTAAACGTTTCTTCTGGCTCATCGTATTCAGCTATTGCGGCTTCGTAGGCGGCCTTGCCGGCAGCATTCAGACCACCCACATAGCCGGCACCTTCATAATAAGGTCGCATCACATCCTCGCTCAGTCCGTAGGTCCACTCCGTAGCTGTCGTGCTGAGTTTCAGGGCTCCGCCAACATCGCACATGTAGTATCGCGTTCCGCTGTTGTTGACCACCGGGTGAACAAGGAAATAACCGGGAGTTGTAAACGCATCGGCTAACAGTTCATACACTGAATTGGGAACATAATCCGCGTCCGCACTCATATCAATGGGCATCACAATGTCGGAGCCCTCAACGAAGTCAGTGGTAGTCATCACGGTTGATGTTTTGCCCATGTTCTTGTGCATGTAGCGGTTGTACATCTTGAACCCGTAGGGGTCGCCGAGCGGTGTCCACAGGTAGTCGTTGGTATAGTGGGTGGCATAGCCGCTCACCGTTTGCAGGCTGCCCGTGTATTGTGCCAGCTTCGTTGTGGTGCCATTGGCCTCGTAGGTGTACCAGAGGTTGCTGGCAACGTCCGTCACGAAGCCATCACCGCTGTTGGTTTCCAGACCTTGGCTGAAGCTATAGACAATGTTGACCACCACCGTCTTGCCGATGAGATCGGCGTCGCGCATCAGGTTGCTCAGCATCAGACCCTTGTACTTGTTGTTCAAGGTCTCATCCGGGGTGGTTCTGTCCTGACCGTACACGCCCTCGATATAATGATGGAAGGTACAGTTGGGGCGATAGAATACGCCCGGAATCTCCAGCACGTCGCCAATACTGACCTCACCGGCATCGTAGCAGTAAGTGACATCGTTGCCGCCATACGTAAGGGTCTCGCCTAACTGATATTTGCTGCCAACAGGATTTCCAGCATCGTCGTCTTTCTTTGACGTCAGGTCGCGCTGAGTGGTGCCATTGATTGTGGTTACATCAGCTGATGTCCAAGCTCCACTCTCTTGATAGGTTGTTTCATCTCCGGCACGATAGGGGATGTCCACACTTGCACCTGTGTTTGCAATAATCAGGTGATATAACAGCTTATGGACCGACAGGCCGAAGATGATGAACTTCGTGGGGTCGCCCGATGGCGTAGTAGTCTGGCCATAGTCGCTGAGTTTATGGTCTCCGCCAGTCTCTTGCAGAATGCCATAGTCGTAGCCGTTCTTCTTCAGAAGCATGAAGGACTTGGCACTGGCTTCTTCTTGCAAGGTACTTGTACCGTTGACATATTTTCCGTCCTTATGCTTTATCTTGAGGTCATAGGGGTCGCCGCCTGTGAAATACCAGATATACTCTGAGGAGCCGGAAAGATTTTGATTGGCTTGGGAACCAATAGCATCGTAAACGCCATCAGCAGGTTCGCTTGTGTCAACAGCCTTCATCATGTTGTCGCTCTCCCAAATGATGTTATACGGCAGTTCGCCGCTGATGTTTATCGCCACATCGTTCGAACCGTCACCACGGGCAATCGTGCCTCCTGTAGCGTTTCGCTTGTTTGGCACGAGGTAGGGCGTGGTCTCAGAATCATAGGTATAGCGTACATACACCACATCATCGTACAGACCATAAAGAGTGAACAGTTTTGTTGCATTTTCTACCGTATATGTACCGCTGCTTTCGGTAGCGGAACCGTAATAGGTATAATCAGTCTCGTCGTTCAGCAGCGGTGTCTGCGCTGCTTCCGGCAGGTAGGGGGCGTAGGCATTGGCAGCTGCCTCCACTTTAGTCTGTGTGCTGCTGACGGCAAGTTTCTTTGCATTGTTGACGACCTTATAGGTATAGTTGTGGTCCACGTCGTCGTTGACAGTGAGTCGTGCGCCAGCACTAATTTTATTTTCCTTGATGGTGAAATGATTCTCCTCAGCATTGTCGATGCTTTCCGCCACCGTTGTCGCGGCCATAGGCTCATCCGGCGCTTCAACGGTTGGTGTCGTCATGGTGGCTCCGTTGAGGAACGAATAAGTATAGCCACCCAGTCCGTTCACCGCTAATGCATAGCCGCCTTCGGGGTGCGACAGGAGCGAGAAGCGGTCTTTGCCGTTCACCTTGATGGGTATGCTCATGGGACTGGGCTCTGCCAGTGTTGTGGCGTAGTTGGCCTGGCGGTTGAATATCTGTATGGCATACGGGTCAACGGGGGTGTAATATGCTGATGACGGGTCGGTGGGTGCTCTCAGGAACTTCCACTGCCACTTCTTGTCGTCTGCATCGATGGTAGCAGGCTTTGTGGGTGTGACCGTATCATCTGCATAGAGCGATACGCCCGTGCCGTCAGAAGTATTGATGGTGCCGCTACTCTGCACGTTCTTCCCAGCCAAATTGATGGTAAACCATTTGCCTTGCAAGATGTTGTCGTTATCACGGTCGTAGTTCTCGTTGTAACCATAGCGCACATAGACGGTTTCATTGTCTCTACTGAGCCCGGCCTCGGCAAAGGAACCGGTGATTTCGTCTGACACGGTTAGTTTCTTGGTTTCGGCATTATAAGAAGGTACCGTCTTATAGAACGTGAAATCGGTTGCCAGCGGACTCTTGAAATGTTCGGTGATGGCGGGATAGTAGTCGCCGGAACGCTTGTAGCGCAGCGCCTCGCGCCCCTCGTTGTCGATGATAAGATATTCGAATATCTGCGGACGCACCAAAAAGGTGGTCTGGGCGTTCATCGAGTTATTGTCTTCCACCGTGGCTTTCTGCGGATTGTCTATCGGGTCTTCCAGTGTGGTGTAGTAAGGAGATGCCTTACTGGTGTTGATGCGCTTGGTGTGGTCGAAGCGTGGCATCAGTTGCATATTGCCGTTGGCATCGGAGACCGCCATGAAGGTCTGGTTGCCGATTTTCAGGTTGGTATGGTCGTATCCCTCGCTGCCGGTGCTTACAGCAGGATTCACTCCTGCCCATGAGAATGGAGCCTCCAGCGTGATATTCGTTGTTTTGGCATCTTCTTCACTATCATAAATGCCCACCATAGCGCCCTCTACCAAGGCGGCAGAGGTCATGTGGGATGTGACACAACGACCGTCATCGACATTCTTTATCTGCAAGTTGTAGGGGTCGAAGCCCGTGGTCTGCATGTAGGCAATCTTTGTCTTATTCGGGTCGTAGAGCGCTTTGGTGGCTTTTTCCGTTAGCGGCTCTGCACCAGATGTTGCGGTGCCCCAGTTGATGCCCATTTCGCGGTCAATGTCCAGATTGGGGCCGATTTCCCAGAAGTTGTAATCGGCAATCTTGTCACCATCCATGATGGTCACCGTGTTGTTCATGGCTGTGAGAATCAAGTCGTAGGCGCTGCCTCCTTCGGGGTTGGTGTGCTCCCAGATAGGCTTGGAGATGTAACTCGGAGTCTTACCGCTACTTTCGTTCTCCTTCTTGAGGAAACGGCCGTTTTGCGCCACGATGAACTTGGAGGGCGTGCCCGTCTCGGTAAAAGTGCCATCGCCATGGTCGGTAAAGGAGTAGTCGTAACTCTTCTCATACTCCTCTTTGACGGTGTAGGTGACGTAGAAGTCCTGAATGAAGCCATAGGTGTCTTTCACACCCGATGCTGTGATTGGAGGCAGTGTACCCAGTGAGGTGGAGGTATAGGGTGTTCCGCTGACCTTGATTTCGTCGCGAAGCGCGCCGTTCTGTTCACGCAAATAATACTTGTGACAGCCGGAAGCCTTCGAGGCGTTGCTGAAGAAGTGGTATTCCTTCACCATCGGACTGTCGTAGGCGCGCAGGGCATCCAGTTCGTCGCCATTGGGGTAGGTGGTGGTAGGCAAGGGCTTGCGCATTACCTCCCATCCGTGGCGGTCGAGCAGCACCAGCACGGGCGGGATGTTGGCATCCTCGATGTCGAACGAGCCGTGGCCCATGTCGAAGGTTTGGAACCAGTGCTCCAACTTCTCTACCACTTTCGAACCGGCATTGCTGGTTGATACATTGTTGTAGCCGTTCCAGCGGGTGGCGTTGGCATACACTTCGTAGCTGTGCCAGCCTCTTTCGGCTAATGTCGTGCGATAAGTGCTTTCATCCACATCTTCCGTTTCTGGATCGTCCACGGTGGGCACAACAAAGGTTGTTGGGTCTTCGCTATAGGCGTTGGTGCTTGTTGATATGCCCAGAACGTCCAGTTTCACCACGTTGTAGGTCTTCCAGTATTGTTCGAGCGAGGTGACACTCCGGCGTGCTCCGTCTATCTCATGGGTGGTCAGCAGCCGGTAGTTCCCCTGCGTGCCCAGCACCATGTACTCCGTGGGGCTCTCCGACGCAATGCCGGGCAGCGCACCGCGGGTAATAATATGTTTGGTGGCACCTTCTGCGTCCTGATTGAAGTTTATGGCTTCCGTCTTCAGATAGGTGGGATGGCTCACCCCGTTATACGAGATGGTGCTTCTGGAGTGTATCGTCACATGATAGGGGTCGTCGGCATAGCCGGAAGGATTGGTGAAGTACCATATCCAGCGCGGACGGGTGCTGGCACCGCCGCCCATCTGTTCCTCGTTCATTCGCTCTCCATAAATAAACAGACTGCCGTCGCCGTTGGTGTAGGGATAGATGGCCTGCAGTTTCTCTGTGGTCAGTTTGTCGCCACCGTTCTCCAAGAAATAGCCGTCGGCATGAGGCTCGAGGAACCTGAGCAGATAGGGATAACTGTTGTCGTTGAACGTCACGAGGTCGTTCTTCACGTAGGTGACGTAGATGTCGTGATAGCAGGGCTTGGTGACATTTACGTGATAGTAGGTTGAAGTTTCACCTATCCTGTAATAGTAATCACCCGTAGCGGTCAGTTTCTTTGCCTGGGCATCCACGTCAGTTTCATTGATGGCCGAAAGCTTATGCGTTTCATCTGCTGCAGTCCATTGCGAACTATAATCCCCACTTGTCTTGGTGTAGGTGGCATCAAGCCCACTCATACTGCTGAGCTTGGTGGCTGATGCTTTGGGCGTATAAGTATCGCCGACTCTGGTAATATTGTCTATATCATAATAACTGTAGTTCGCAGCACCCACCAACGGACTCTGATACTCGGCAGGCAACACCAGCTCAGGGCTCTTGCTCGTCACCGTCAGCAGTTCATGCTGGGCTATATCTATCAAGTGATAGACATAGTCTGTATTTTCTTCCAGTCGGAACTTGATTTCATCGGCTATACCTGCCCGAAAGGTGGCATTGCTATATATCTTCACCGTGTTCTCGTTGGGGCGTCCTATATTATAATAGGTGTCGGAGGCATTCACGCCGTCGCCTGTGGCCACCATCACCTCGTAGACACCGGCACGGGCACTGCTTTTGGCGATGAATGGTTGGGCTTGGGCTCTATCTGTATCAAAAGCAAGTGCAACGTCATTTCCTACAGCTGCTGCTAATTTTACCCAGGCGCCCTTCTGTCTCGACTCGGAGGCAGTCGTACCATCATCGTCGGTAGGCACCGCGACCGACTCACTACCTGTCGCTTCGAGAGTAGTCCTTGCGCCCAGATTGTCAAGGAGCATGGCGTAGGGGTCGCGGTTTCTCAGTTTCCATCTGTAGTTGTCATTTTCCACAGAACTCACCGCACTCTTGAGACTGCCACCGTCAGCGGCATCATAATAGATGTACTCCCCGTTCAATCGGACGAAAATCGTCTGGTCTTCACTCAGATTAAAGGGCTTCGCATTGAGATTATCAGTCGTGTACTTCACATAGATGGGGGCATCGGCATTAGGAGTCTCGTCAATCTGAGATGACAAATGGGTGCGACTTGTTCCTGTGCCGGGGCCACCTCCATTATCAAATGAAGACCAGAACGTCACCGTTTCATCGACAATGAAAGGACTGACAATGATGCTGGGGATGCTGGCTAACGAGAGCGGCGAGAAGATGGTCTGACTGGCAGATGCCGTCACCGCAATGCGGCCGGACCTATCCACAATCTTGTAGGTGAAGGTCTTTTTAGGCAACTCCAACACCTTCACGCGGGTATAGGCCGCAGTGCTGTATTCCACGGTGTTGCTTGTGACGGTGGCAGAGTTCTGGTTGATGGTAATGACCGATGGCTCGCCTATCTTGGCATCACTGGTGTTATACTCCTGAACAGACAGCGTAAACGTCTTGTCGCCGTCTCCCCTGTTGGCTACTACAGCCGTGACGGTGGCAGTGCCATCCGTCTGCACATAAATTCTTCCGGCGGGTGGCGTCACCTGTCCGGCATTGGTTCCTCCTGCCGTCACCGTGATGTAGTTGCCCTCTGCATAAGTCAGGCCGCTGATGTTGAAGGTAAGGGTCTGGGCATTGCTGGTTGCTACGTTATAGCTATGTGTTTTCGTGGCATAGGCAATGTCAATAGGAGCCGCATTGCCGGCATCCCAGTTCCAGTAACCTGCTCCGCCAAACAGTCGCAGCCGGAAACTGCCGGAAGCAGCATCGTTAGGTATTTCCCAATTGAAACCTGCTGTGGCTGTGGTGCTGGTGGTCAACAGAGTGCCTGTCGCCGGAGTGACGCCTGCTGCCCCTATGTAATAAGGTGTAGCATCGCTGGTAGAATCGCGATAGACCACGCGCAGTTCGTAGGGGTCACCAATGAAGGCATACTCGCTGGCCTTTTCATGCTCGCCGCTGGCACCGTTGTTCTTGAAGTTTGTGCCGTCGTATTTCAGTTTCTTACCGTTTGCCTCGGTGCTACCCTCGTCAGTCAGTTCATACCAAGTGGCTGTCGCCCAGGTGTTGGCATCGTAGCTGCCTGGCGTGATGGCCTTGAAGGGAATGATGGTCGACACCTCGTACTTCAGATAGACATCTGTGCCCTCCATCTCGGAATACTTGGTAATTTCCTCGGTGAGGGCTGAGTCCTTATAGAACTTCGTGAACGTACAATACTCGCGCTCTAATGACGTGGGGATGTCTTCGAAGGCGATGTCATCGTTGAGTATCTTGTAATCGCTCATCTTGACGGAGGCAGTCACCGTATGGCCAAACGGAGTTGTCACGTTGAAGTGGACATCCTTGATTTCGTAGAACGTCTGGTCAACAGAGTGTTTCTTGGTGGCATCTGCTGGTGACTCCGTATTGATGGTCAGGTTGTTGTTGTCTAACTTGAGGTAATAGTAGTTGTAGTTGTTGTTCGAGCCAGAAGCGGTTCTAAGACTGCCGTCGGTGTTGCACGTTCTGCTGCCCATAAACACATAGCCCGTATTGGTGGTGTTGTTCAGCAGGGCGAAAGTGCTCCAGATAGGCGCAGCCTGACCATGGTAGAAGCCGGGATTGCTGTGCCAGCCATTATTGTCGTCACCCTCTGTCAGATCTGTAGGGTAATCGGAGTAATTGGGATATGAGCCGTTGACATATACCTTGTTGTATTCTCTGTGCTCGTCGCTGGCCAGATAAGCGTTGTTGGTGGAAGGGGTGAAGATGCTGCTTTCTTTATAATATTTGAAATGGAGCGCGTTGTTGGCCTCCTTCTCCATATAGGTGTAGTTTCGGTCGTAGGCGGTGCGGATGATGATGTTGTAGGGGTCGCTGCCCTCTAATTTGAACTGGAAATGGAACTGCGACCCCACGCTTGCCTGTGGGTTCTTGTTGTCGCCGTTGCTATAATAGGTGGTGATGCCGCTGCCGGGATTATCAATATAGACGAAGTCCTCGCTCGTCAGGTTGTCTGCCGTCACTTTGGCGCGTGGCACCACGGCGGGACGGTTGTTGCGCCCCCTGTTAAGGGCCAGGAAGCCGTAGGTCGCTCCGATGTTATATACCTTCGACCCGTCGAGCTTGGCTATCGTGTTGGATGAATCGTAATCGTAGGTAACGTAAATATCTACATTGCTCGTCACTTCGGTGCCTTCTGGAGTTTCAGTAGGAGTGGCTTTGAGGTTATAGAGTATTTCCTTCACCCTGGTGGAACCCGAATATAGGTTCGTCGCCGCACCTTTCTCCACCTGATCGGCGGCATAGTATTTGAAGTTTGTGGCCAACGGACTCTTGAAGTGATCCGGCAGGCGCACCTCGGTGGCGTTGTCCACAAAGACACGGATGGCCTCTAAGCGTTTGTCGTTGACATCGCTCACCATGCCGGCTGCTGTACTGTTTATCGGCAACGTCAGCACGTGGTAGGTCACCTTGGCCGCCCACGCTCTGCTGGCCATGTCGGCGAGGAGCAGCAAGGCAAGGAGTAGGGTGATATGTCGTCTATGCTTTTTCATTGTGTCCTTTTTTCCATTCCTCAGTTTCAGGCTCACCACTGCTCGGTGAATTTCGCGGTGTCGACGAGCAGGTCGGTGGGAGTGATGGTGAGGGTGTATGTATAGCTGCGCCCGGCTTCCCACGTGGTAGGCACGGTGGCGGTGACGGTGTGTTCAGTGGGCTCGCCCCATTCGTTCCAAGTGGCGTTGACCTCTATCTCGCCTGCCCAGCTTTGGGGAATCATGATGTAAGTGCCGAGGGCTGCACTGGCCGAGCATTCTTCGTCTATGGTGGCTACGAAGTTGGTGGCATCGCCAGTGGGGGTCCATCTTGAAAAAACGGTATAGGTGCCGTTGGCTTTGATGCCTTTGAGGGTGATGGTGTTGATGTTTATCGTCTCTTGCGTGCTCGATGTCTGCAACTTGATGCGGGCGAAGGGATGCTGGAATGTGAGTGTCACGCCTGTCGAACCCTGGGTAGCCTTGTTCTGGTCCGTCACCAGAGCGTAGACAAACTCCGTTATCGCGTCCTGCCCAGCTTTTGTCATGGGCAGACTGGTGCATCCGAACTGCGGGTTGCGGGCGGCGTAAGTAAGGTCTGTGATGTAGGCTGGCGGGGTGGCGGGCATGTAGGCGAAGAAGTCTAACGAGCCGGTGGCGGGCCAGCGGTGTATGGCGCCGCCGGAGAATATCCATTGATTCATAGTGCCGTTCCAGTCTACGGTCGTGTTGATGCCGTCATAGACTGTCGTGGTGTTTGCATCGTATGCATAGCAGTGGAAGTGCGCCGCTGCCTGCAGGGCTGTGGCATTGTCGTAGGTGGTGGCGCGGGTAGGCGCTTTAGCGGGAATGCCCGCCATCATTTGCCAGATGTCGGCATCGAGACGGATGGCCTGACTGTCCTTCTCCTCTGGCACGTCGCCAGCGTCGGAGCCTGAGCAACCTGCTAACAGCCCGGCTGCCAGCACGATGAGTAGTCTCAGATGTCGCCTCACTTCTGTCATTGCGTTTTCTTTCTTCTTCGTTTTTCTGTTCAAACGCTCCTGACTATGCTGACACAGGGGAAATGTGTGTTCTCGTTTATTTTTCTCTGTGTCAGTATGTCAAAGAGCGATATTGTTACTAATTAGGGGAGTTGCCCCCTGTTGGTTTTTCGCATTACGAGTGCTTATGTTCGCTGAGGGCGGGTTGCAAATCAGACTGTATGAGTCCCCTCATGCACGGAGCGGAGAACTTCTGCGCTCGGAGCGGAAGCGTTCTTTGCACGGAGCAGAGGCATGCTTTGCACGGCGCAAACTCCTCGTCCCCTTGGGGCTAACTAACCCTGCGCTACCTCCTGTCTCATCAGCCTCTTGCCTCCTCCTGCCCTTCGCTTGGCATCCAGCAGGGGAGTCGAACCCCTGCTGGATGAATGATTGGGGCTTGTTGCAAAAATGTTTTTGCTATGACGAGTGTTAGAGAGATGGACCAGATACGTCGATGCCATCAGCGTCACTCCATTCATCAACAGTAACGTTAACGAATTTGATTATTGCACCTTCGAGAATGGGATCAAGAGCTGATGTTGTAGATGCTTGATTTTTCTCGTAATATCCTCCATTTGCGAGGTCAATAGTATAGGTGTATTTCTTACCAGGTTCCCAGTTGAATGGGGTTGCACCACCATCATCACCAATCGGCCAAATAGCCCACATGGTTGTATTTCCAGCTCCTTCAGCGATAACTTCATCATTGGTATGGTTCTTGATTCTTAACTTTACGGCAATATATGAATGATTTAGTAGTGCATCCGTGGCATCACTAGCATATGCTGTTGCAGCAGTTATACGTTGGGGATTTAGAATCATTTCTCCATCAAGAGCCGTACTTGTGGCACCTGGGTCGAAAGTAACAGAAGTGAAGGTTGACTCATACTCAATACTTACAGAAGCAGTGCTTGTTTCGGTAGCTGTAGTTGCAGCCCAGTCTGTAAAGGCAAGAGTTCCAGAACCAGCAGTGCTTGTTTCTGATGATCCAAGGGTAAATGTCGCTGTTGGGTCTAGGAAACCAACTTTCCAACCCTCGACATCAAACTCTAATTGAGTAGAAGTGTTTTTGACATTGACAGCAATCTTTGCTCCTGTATGCCTGAAATTTAGTGGCACACCGTCAGGACCATATTTTTTAGAAGTTTCATAAGTAGTGTTTTTACCTATGTCCTGAATTGTAGCAAACACCAAATCTGCATACGTTCCATTAAGACCAGAAACAGGCGTTACTTCAAACTGGTTATAAGCTTTCTTGGTTATTTGTGATGAAACAGCGGAGTTGTAAGCATAAGCGTAGAAGTCCAAATTTACAGCTGGCCAGTAATATTCATTACCATAGCCGTTTGTTGCAACATCAGTATTTACATAATAAGTACTAGAATTGTTGTTATAAGTGGCATCGTCAATGTACGGACTTGTCGTTTCTCCATGTTTGAAAGCTGTTACGTTAAATGTAGCCATACTAACATTAACGTCAGAAGTACTGGAAGCTCGGGTTAAACCATTCACCAGCGGTCTGAAGCTGATAGCCTCTCCTTGATTGACCGCAGTGGTCTCATCATTACTGCAGGAAGCGAGCGCGATGGCTGCTAAAGCTGCAAAGAATAAATGTTTTTTCATAAAGTGTAAAGTTTTTAATTAATAATAGAGTTTATCTGTTCACATGTTTGTTTTATATGTCGTTGGGCTACTTTGCTGCACAGAAATGGCATTCTGCCGGTATAGCGACAAGAAAGCCAACAAGGCAGGTTTTTGCCTGCCTTGACGGAAAAAACTAAAATTCGTGGGAAAATGCTAAGCCAACTCGGAAACCCACTCCGTGATGTTGCGCTCCGTGGAGGAGAAGGCTATGCCGACCTTGCTGACGGGACGGCCATCGAGGAGATATTTGTCGGCATATCCTTTCTGGTTAATCTGGTCGAGAGCTTCCTGGGCGGTATGGTCGTACTTCAGTTCCATCACATAGATGCCTCTCGGCATGAGCAGGGTAATGTCGGAACGACCTTTGGCCGTGGGCTCCTCGGCACGGATGTCTGCCCCAAAGCTGGTGAGCAGGGTGTAGAGCAGGGAGTGGTAGTAGTGTTCGTTTGGGTTGTCCTGTGCCCAGTGATAGGGCACGCCGGCGAAGAACACCTTGAGAGCCTCGATGAATGCTGCGAAGTCGTTGTCGCGACGGAACCTGCTGTAGGCCTGATACAGGCCGTTGCGTTGCTGGAGAGCATTCCACGATGCCGTCACATGTTGGTAAAGGCACTGGGCAAAGCCTTGGCGCACCTCCTGATTGGGGATGCCTAAACGAAAGTCTCCGAACTCGCAGTCATAGCTCTTGATGGTCAGGTAGCCACTCTGGTAGAGGATGGGCAGCGGGTCGTCGAAGTTGACAAATGGCAGGTCGAACATTGTACTTTCGTAGGTGTTAGCCTCGATAGCCGTCGGATCCACTTGTGGCATCTGTGCCAGCATAGAGATGAGAGCACCGCTGGTGCCGCGGTCGAACCAGTAGTCGGACAACTGGCCAGAGCTGAAGGCATTGACCAGACTGAAGGGGTTGTAGATGTCCTGCATCCCGCGGCTGAAGTGGTAGCCGTCGTAACGGGCCTTCATCTTGGCAAACATCTCATCGTAGGTGGTGTGATTGCGCTGAGCCATCAGCTCAATGTCAGGGTGCATCTGGGTGGTCAGTTCTTCTTCACTGATGCCACAGATGGCAGCATAGTCGTCACGCATGGAGATGTTCATCAGATTGTTGAGCTTGCTGAAGATGCCCATCTGTGAGAATTTCGAGATGCCGGTGATGAAGGCAAACTGCAGGTGGTCGTCCTCTGCCTTCAGCGGTCCGAACAGGTTCTGGAACCGCTGGCGGGCTTGTGCCACCTTCTCGTCGTTACCCAGTGCGTGGAGGATGAAGTTGTCGTATTCGTCGACCAACACCACAACGCGCTTGCCCGTCTGCTCGTGCAGTCCGCGCAGCAGATTGACCATTCGGATATTGGCATCTTTCACCTCAGACACGATGCCATATTGCTTCTCGTAGCTGCTGAGGACATAGTCGATGAGCGTGTCGAGCTGCTCTATTTCCACAAGGTCGCCAGCACTGAAGTCGAAGCGCAGCACGGGGTATTTCTCCCACTTCCAGTCACTTTGGGCTATAAACAGCTGGGGCTGCTCAATGCCCTGCTCGGTAGTGAATGCCTCGAAAAGCTCGCGGCGTCCCTCGAAGACGGCCTGTAATGTGGATATGAGCAGCGACTTGCCGAACCGTCGCGGACGACTCAGGAAGTAAGGCTTACCCTCTGTTATCATCTTGTAGACGAGAGGAGTTTTGTCAACGTACAGATATCCGTCTTGACGGAGACTCTCAAAGCTCTGTATGCCTACGGGGTATTTTCTCTTAGCAGCCATATCTTCTGATGTTTCAGTTATCTGCTGCAAAGATACGATATTTTTTTGAATATCGTGCAATTCCCTTTAGTTTTTCCGTTTCAGTATGTCAAAGAACGCCTATGTTGTTTTTGTTTTTTTGCTTCATGCTTTGGTCAGTCCATCCCAACGTCAATCTGTATGCCCTCCCATCCGTCGATGGTGGGCTTGAAGCCGGAGCCGTTGACGATGGGCTTGGGTACGGGCAGGTTGTGTAGCTCGATGCTTACCTCATATTCGTTGGTGGGCTTGGCAGGGTCGTGCATCTGGGAGCTCACATCCTCAGTGTAATACCACTTGGAACCGTCGGCCAAGATGGCATAGACGGTAAGCATGTGCTCGTTGAGCACGCCCTGATTAGCGTGTGGGCAGTGGCCGAAGATGCAGAAATGCATGACCAGTGTGGAGTCGCCAGACACCTGGGCGGTGAATGCCTGCGTGACGCTGCCTTCGCCCACCTGGCCCGTCTGCATGTTGATGGAGGGGGCCAGCCCGGACAGGGCACCGCCAAACTGTCCCGTGTATTGCAGGTTGGGCACATTGTGGATGGTGACGGTGACCTCGTGGTATCGCAATTCTGGGCAGAGGGTGATGGTGCTGCTCTCGTTGAGCGACAGGTCGAAGGGATTGCCCACGATGCCGCACAGCGGGTCGGGCTCGAGGATGACGGGCTGCTGCTCAGTGTTGGCGGCACGTGGCATGCTGTTGCGGGTGGGAGCCATCTGCGTGCCCTCCTCAATACTGGACTGGCGGGTGTAGGCTTCCAGCGTGCCAGCGTTGTCCATGCTGCGATAGAGGATGGTCTCCGTGTCGTAGTTGTAGGCAGCGGCCTGATAGGTGGCTGGCTGCAGGCGTACGCTGCCGCCTATGGTGTCAGGCAGGTCGTAGCGGATGGGCTCCTGGTTGGCATTGGCTGTGTTGTAGAACAGCACCGTCATGCCCTTGGGCACGATGTTGCCTGCTGTTGCGGCCCAGTCGAAGGCTACGCGCACGTCTGACCAGTGGCTGTGGTCGTAGCACAGGTCCTTGTACTCGCAGCTGGTGAGCATGACTGCGGACATGATGATGAGCAGGAGTACGTTGTGATTCATGGGCGTCCTCCTTTCACTTGACGTTCCAATATCCACACCAGCGAAATCTCGGCCTTGGTGGGGCCCCACCAGTGGCGCTTGCGGGTGCTCTGCCACACATAGTGCCCGTCTTCAGGGTCATACTCCTTGTACTCGCCGTCCTGAAAACCGAGACCGACAGAGATGTCGAGGTTTAGCCTGTGGCTGATGGGCAGCGAGTAGCCATACTCCACACCTGCGCCAAAGCCGAAGTGATCGGCCTGATAGCCGCGCCCGCCCCATTCCACGTCGTAAGTCATGCCGAGAACATAAGCTCCGAGGTGGTGGCCCGTGAAGCTGCGAGGCGACTGGCCTGTGGGAGCGTATTTGCTATTGGGGGGGGTAAAGTATCTGCGTATGCCTACGTAGCCGCCATAGGCTTGCCAGAAACGGTGGTGACGATAAGAGGAAAACCATGTGTAGAACCAGTCGAGGTCGATGGTCCATTGCTTGCCTAAGACCACCTCAATACCGATGTTCGGCACGATGGCGGCATCGTAGAGCAGGTTGGTTTTCAGGGCTGTCTCTGGGAAATACAGGGTCTGTGACTCCTTGCTTAGATGGCTGTCAGACTCAGACATACCTCTCCACAGCGTGTCACAGCTGATGGTGTCGATACGCTGAGCTCTACTTGCATTTACTGTTGCCAGTAATAGCAAAATAGGTAACAATAGTCTGACCTCTTTCGGCAGCATTTGCTTTTAATTTGCTCTAAGTTAGTAGTTTAAGTGGCCAAAGTTACAAAATAGGATTGAACGAGAAGAAGAAATGGAGAAGAAAGTTCTTAAATGTAATAACAATTATGTCAAATCAGTCATTTTGTCATGTGGTTTCTGTCATTTTGGCATTGTTTTGCACTTTGGCATCTATCTTGCCTATTATAGGGTGAAAGCCGCAAGGCAATCAAGTAAACAACAAAAGTATAACATTTAAACAAATAATTAGGAGGTAACGATTATGATGCCAATGATGAGAACAAACAACTGGATTCCGACCGTGTTTAACGATCTGTTCTACAACGATTTTATGCCGAAGGCCAATGCCACGGCTCCCGCCATTAACGTGAAGGAAAGCGACAAGGCTTACACTGTAGAGGTGGCTGCTCCAGGCATGAAGAAGGAGGACTTCAATGTGCACATCAACGATGAGGGCAACCTGATCATTAAGATGGAGCAGAAACAGGAGAAAAAGGAGGAAGACAAGAACACGCGCTATCTGCGCCGCGAGTTCAGCTACTCGAAGTTTGAGCAGACGCTGATTTTGCCTGACGACGTGAAGAAGGATGCCATTTCAGCCAAGGTGGAGCACGGTGTGCTGACCGTAGAACTGCCCAAGGTCATCGAGGAGAAGGTCAAGGTGAGCCGCCAGATAGACGTCGCATAAAGTTTTTTAGACATAGGAACATAGGGACATAATTATCTATTGAGGATAAAACCAACTAAAAAAGGGCCGCACTGCCCGTTTGTCGGAGTGCGGCCCTTTAATATGTTCAATAAAATAATTATGTCCCTATGTTCCTATGTCTAAAAAATTAGGCACCTATGTCTACTTGTCCAATTCAGCAAGGTTCTGTGCAATCATTTCGTCGGTGACGGTGTAGTTTTGCAGGTCGCCCTTGATGTATGACTCATACGACGGCATGTCAATGAGGCCATGACCAGAGAGGTTGAACAATATGACCTTCTCCTCGCCAGTCTCCTTGCACTTCTTGGCCTCGCGGATGGTAGCGGCAATGGCATGGCACGACTCAGGAGCGGGGATGATGCCCTCGGTCTGCGAGAACAGCATGCCAGCCTCGAAGGTCTCCAGCTGAGGAATATCGACACCGTGCATCAGACCGTCCTTAATCAACTGGCTGATAATCATGCCTGCACCGTGGTAGCGCAGACCGCCGGCATGGATGTTCGACGGCTTGAAGTTGTGGCCCAGGGTGTACATGGGCAGCAGGGGCGTGTAGCCTGCCTCGTCGCCAAAGTCGTAGCGGAACTGGCCGCGAGTCAGCTTAGGACAGCTGTCGGGTTCGGCAGCAATGAACTCGGTGGTCTTGCCATCCTTCAGGTTGTGGCGCATGAAGGGGAAGGCAATACCGCCAAAGTTGGAACCGCCGCCGAAGCAGCCAATCACGATGTCAGGATATTCGCCTGCCATCTGCATCTGCTTCTCTGCCTCCAAGCCAATAATGGTCTGGTGCAGGCCTACGTGGTTGAGCACTGAGCCCAGCACGTATTTACAGTTAGGAGTAGTGGTGGCCAGCTCGACAGCCTCGGAGATGGCAGTGCCTAATGAACCACTGTGGGTGGGGTCTTTGGTCAGAATGTCTTTGCCGGCACGGGTTGACATGGAGGGAGAGCCCTCAACGACGGCGCCGAAGGTGCGCATGATGCTCGAACGGTAAGGCTTCTGTTGCATGGTAATTTTCACTTGGTAGACGGCGCAGTCAAGGCCGAAAATCTTGGCGGCATACGACAGGGCTGCACCCCACTGGCCGGCACCCGTCTCGGTAGTGACATTGGTCGTTCCTTCCTGCTTGGCATAGTAGCACTGGGGCAGAGCGGAGTTGATCTTGTGAGAACCTAATGGGTTGGTAGACTCGTTCTTGAAGTAGATGTGGGCGGGAGTGCCTAAGGCTTTCTCCAGTTCGTAGGCGCGCACCAGCGGTGTGGAGCGATAGAACTTGTACTTTTCGAGCACTTCCTCAGGGATCTCTATCCAGGCATGTTCCGTATCTAACTCCTGCACGCAGCATTCGCGTGGGAAAATGTGTGCCAGGTCATCAACACCCAGAGGCTGCTTGGTAGCCGGATGGATGGGAGGCATGGGCTTGTTGGTCATGTCTGCCTGAATGTTGTACCATTGTGTGGGAATCTCACTCTCCTGAAGGATGAATTTCTTTTGTTTTGCCATTGTTGTTTAGTTGTTGGTGAATAATTACCGCGTGCAAAGGTACAAAAAGCAAAGCAAAAGGCCAAAAGAATTTCTGGCTTTTTGCGGAATAATGTTAGGGAAAGATGATTTTTGGGGTTAGCCTAAATCCACCACGGTGATGCCTGCGCCACCAAACTGAACATGTTCGTCCTTGGCTTTCGTGACGTTGGGAACGGTGTTCAGATATTGACGGATGAGCTGGCGCAAGATGCCGGAACCTGTGCCGTGGAGAATGCGGACACGCGACATGCCAACGAGAATGGCGTCGTCGATGAAGTGCATGACGGCATTGACAGCTTCATCGCCACGCATGCCTCGGACGTCAAGGTCCTGATGGAAGTTCAGCTTGCGGTCCTCTATGGTGCTGCTGGTTACGCGTGAGGTGTGGATGGCCAGATGGGTGTATTTGTTGGCAGTGTCTTCGCTGTTTGACTTTTTCTTCTCACATCGCTCTAATTGCTCCAATTTTACTTTGCTTCGCAACCCGCCGAAGATGACGATGACCTGCTTGCCCTGAATGACTTCTATCTCGCCAACGCTGTTAGTGCCTTTGATGCGTACACTGTCGCCTGCCGCTAATGGGCGATTCGTTTCATTCATGCTGGTTTTGGCCCGTTCAGCCAACCGTTCGCTGACTGCCTTTTGCTGTTCGCCTTTTTCTGTCTTGCGCTTTTCTTTGCGGGCCTTGCGTTCCTCCATCTGGCGTAGCTTGCGGGCAAAGTCCTCCTCGCTCATGAGTCCTTGCTGGTCGGTGGCGGTTACTTGTTCGCGGAACTGTTGTAACTCCTCACGCACCAAACGGGTACGCTCTTTCTCAGCCTGGGCCTCCTTGATTTCACGGATGGTGTTCTCTATCTTTTGGTTAGCTTGTCTGAGCAGTTCGTCAGCTTGTTCCTGGGCACGGCGCAGGATGGCCTTGCGTTCGCGCTCAATCTCCTCGATGTTGGTTTCGTATTTCTGAATACGCCCCTCCAGCGACTTCTCGTGCTGGTGAATGGTTTGGCGTTTGCCTTCCCAGTAGCGCTTGTCACGAACTATGTCCTGCAGGTACTTGTCGCTCTGAATATACTCTGAGCCCACTATCTCTGAGGCATCGCTGATAACCTCTTCGGGGATGCCTGTCTTTCGGGCTATCTCAATGGCGAACGACGAACCAGGCTGACCTATCGACAGTTGGAAGAGTGCCTGCATCAGGTGACGATCGTAGAGCATGGCACCGTTCACCACGCCCTCGTGGTCTTCGGCAAAGTGCTTCAGGTTCTGGTAGTGGGTGGTTATGACGCCAAAAGCCTGCTTCTTCCAGAACTGCTTCAACACGGCTTCGGCAATGGCACCGCCGATGGTGGGCTCTGTGCCGCCGCCAAACTCGTCTATTAGCAATAAGGTGCCATCGTTAGCATGCCTCATCATGTTCTTCATGTTCAGCAGATGACTCGAGTAGGTCGACAGGTCGTCAGCTATCGACTGCTCGTCACCGATGTCAATCATCAAGTTTTTGAAGATGCCACACTTCGAGCGGTCGCCAACGGGTATCGACATGCCACATTGCAGCATGTACTGCAACAGGCCTACCGTCTTCAGACAGACGGACTTTCCGCCGGCATTAGGTCCACTGATAATCAGCAGACGCTTCTCTTTTGTCAGCATAATGTCCAGCGGAACGGCTTTCTTCTCTTGCTTGGCGAGCGAACGCTGCAGCAAGGGGTGAACGGCATGAATCCAGTCAATATAGGGTATGCCAACCACCTGTGGCTCATAGGCCGACATCGCCTCTGCCAGTCCTGCCTTCGCCTGTATCAGGTCAATCTCAGCCAAGAACTGGTACGAGTCCAGAACCTCCTGAACGTGGGGGCGCAACTCGTCGCTGAACACCGTCAGGATGCGTATAATCTCACGCCGCTCCTGTGCCTCCAGCTCGCGTACCTTGTTGTTAGCCTCCACCACCTCTTCGGGCTCGACGAACACGGTCTTACCAGTTGCCGACTCGTCGTGCACAATGCCCTTGATGCGCCGTTTCACGCCAGGCGCTACGGGAATCATCAGTCGCCCGTCACGAATCGTGGGTGCAGCGTCCTTGTCCACCAGTCCGTCTTTCTGTGCCGAGTGCAGTATTGTATATAAGGTACGCGAAATCGACCCCGCCGTCTGTTCTAAGTCATGCCGAATACCAGCCAGCGTCATCGATGCCGAATCTTTTATCTTGCCAAACTTATCCAATATGGAGTCAATGCGGCGTATCATGGCGGGAAAAGACTGAACACCCTCCGTGAGCCGTTGCAGCGCAGGGTATCGGTACTCAACGAGAGCCATGTGTGCTATCGGGTCTGTGATGTCCTCTTCGGCATCGTTCAGGAATCTGACAATGTTGGTAATGGTATCCAACGAACGACGCAGGTCCCAAACCTCGTCTTCCTCCAGATGCGTGTTCTCCAACCGGATGCGTGCTAACGACTCGCGCACGTCGAAGAAGAAGTTCATCTCGGGCTTCTCCGTGTCTTGTTGCATGCGGCGCATCTCACGCACCTGTTGCATCCACTCGTTCACCTGATCCACATCGTCCGAGAAGCTCATTTCATCCACTAAGCCCTTGCCCAGTGTACTCAGACATTGCTCCTTCAGCAGACGGCGTATTTCGTCGAATCCTATCTTCGTTTCGTAGTTTTTTGGATAAATCATGTTGCAAAGGTACGAAAAATGGCATTAAAAAGCAAAAAAGTTCATTCAAAATTTGCAGAATACAAAAAATAGCATTACCTTTGCACCCGCTTTTCAGGCTACAGGAGAGATGGTAGAGTGGTCGATTACAGTAGTCTTGAAAACTACCGTACCGAGAGGTACCGGGGGTTCGAATCCCTCTCTCTCCGCCAACACTGCTGAAAATCAGTATGTTAGAAAGTTACACCCAGATTTACACCCACTTTTAGTGTAAGCTGGGTGTTTTCTTACACCCACTTTTGTTTCAGAAACTTACGAGTACCATCATATCCAAAACCTTATGATAACTCAGTAGGCGAAGGAAATCCTGCCTTCACCCCCGCATGTTGCAGTTCCAGTTTGGTGTCAAACACACCGCGTATGATCTTGATGTTTCCCATTGAAAATACTAATTATTCTCAAAAACAGCCACAAAGTTACGCATAAATCCCCGAAATTTATCAGAATTGATTACTTTTGCAACAAAGTTTAAGCAAATTATGATTATGATACTGACAACAACACCCCAAATTGAAGGCCACACCATCCGCGAGTACAAGGGAGTGGTAACTGGCGAAACCATTATCGGTGCCAACGCCATCGTAGGCATCGACATCGACTATGAGACCATCGGACAGGGCAACTCCATGCTGATGGTGGCAACAAGTGGAACAGCCGTAATAATCTGAATATGGCAACGACGAAACGATTCCACCGCCACTACGATGTTCCTGGACTGCCGCTATACTGGATCATCATCGCCTACATCATCATTGGGTGGTTCTGGCCCGTTATCGGCCTACTGGCACTCATCTGTATGATTGGACCCGTGCTGACCAGCATCTGGCGAGGCCGCTGGTGGTGCGGGAATGTTTGTCCCAGGGGAAACATGTACGACCGCCTGCTGTCGAAATATTCGCCCCATCGTCCCATCCCAAAGTTTGTCAGGACGTTCGGTTTCCGGCTTTTCATGGTGTTCTTTATCTTCACCATGTTCGGCATCCAACTCTCGCAGGCCCGCTGGAGCGAGGGTGGACTGGCCATGTGGAGCGACATCGGACGAGTATTCTGGACGATTATCGTGATGACCACCATCGTTGGCGTAACGCTGAACTTTATCTATGCGCCCCGCACGTGGTGCTCGTTCTGTCCGATGGGAACCATCTCCCGTTGGGTGGCTCCCCGGAAGGCACCGCTGCCCAAACCGTTCACCAACATCCACGTCAGCGGCAGGTGTGAAGAGAAGTGCAAGATGTGCGCCCGCGTCTGTCCGATGCAACTCACACCGTATGAGTGCCGTGGCGAGGAAATCGGCTATCTTCATCCCGACTGTCTGAAGTGCGGTAAATGCGGAAAGGCCTGTCCGCTGAAGATAACAGAATTAAGACACTAAAAATATGAAAGAGGTAAACTACAAAGATTTGAAGTTTAATCCGTTCAATCTGATTGGTGCTGGTAGGGAAAATTTTGAGTGGGCATGAAACGTATCATTGTAGCCATCGACTCCTTCAAGGGCTGTCTGACATCACGAGAGGCGAATCAGGCAGCGGCAGAGGGTCTTCTTCAGATGAAGCCTGATGCCGACATCGTCCAAGTTCCCGTCAGCGATGGAGGTGAGAGGTGGATAGAGGCTTTCCATTGCATCATAGGTGGCGAACTGATTGAAACGACCGTGAAAGACCCGCTGATGCGAAACATCACGGCGCAGTATCTGCTCAATGACGACACGGCAGTCATTGAGATTGCCAAAGCCAGCGGACTGACACTGCTCTCTCCCGAAGAACGAAACCCGATGCGGGCTACCAGTTACGGCACGGGGCTACTTGTGGTAGATGCCGTCCGGCGTGGGGCAAAGCACATTATCGTAGGTCTTGGCGGCAGTGCCACCAGCGATTGCGGGATAGGTATGCTGAGAGCCATCATCGACAAGTTCAGCAAGGGTGGAGTCTGGGATGACATCACTCAATTGCGCGATGTCCGCTTCACCATTGCCACCGATGTCATCAATCCGCTCTGTGGCGAGTATGGTGCAGCCCAAGTTTTCGCTCCTCAAAAGGGAGCTACGCAAGAGATGGTCGCGAAACTCGATGCCCGCGCCAAACGGTTTGCAGAAAAGTCAGCCCTTCACTTTGGCTACGACCGTCAGGAAGTGCCGGGTGCAGGAGCAGCAGGAGGTCTTGGCTACGCGTTTCTACAATATCTGAATGCAGAATGCCAGACAGGAACAGACTTGCTGCTTGACACCATCGGTTTTGACGCTTTGCTTGACAATAGCTCCCTCGTCATCACAGGCGAAGGCTCTGCCGACCGTCAGACGCTGATGGGGAAACTGCCCTTCGGTATCCTTCAGAGGGCCAAGAAGAAAGGTGTTCCCACCATCCTGATAGCAGGCCGAATTAGCAACAAAGAACAACTGCTCGATGCAGGCTTCTCACGTGTCGAGTGCATCAATCCTCCAGGCCTCCCATTGGAAGAAGCGGTGAATCCCGAAACCGCTAGGGCGAATATACGACAAACAATAGCAAAAATACTATAACTTAATTGCTTTCATGATTTCTATTTTTTATTTTGACACTATTCCAAACTTTTATTAGTTTTCTTATGGCTGTTTCGATAGAAAATCGTACCTTTGCTGCTGGTTATCAGATAATAGTTGTTAATCAACGAATATCTTTGCAGCCGAATAACTATCACTATCATGGCAGAAAAAATCAAGTACGGGGTTTACCCTAACCCGCAACCCGACAAGGATGGCAACACGACATATCAGGTTCGCCACATCCCCGACGGCACCATGGACGAGAAATCGTTCCTGGCACATCTGAAGTATCACAACACCTACAACACAATCACCATGCAGGCATCGCTCTCCGTGCTGAGGGACGAAATCATTGAGCAGTTGCATCACAACAAGCGTTTCCGTATCGACGGCGTCGGCACCTTCCAAATGAAAGTGGGACTGAAGACGAAATACGACGAGGAAGGCAACCCCATCAAGCCACACTTTACCAATCCCGACAAAATCACCGCAAATGAAGTGGAAGTGCAGGGCGTATCATTCACGCCTGACCCAAGTTTCGTGAAAGCGCTGAAAGACCGTACATCTACTAGCAACAAATATGGACGTGGGGTAGCAGGCAACAACCAGCCATACACCCGCGAACAGGTGGTCAGCTTTCTCGACAAATACCTGAAGGAGCACCACTCCATCACCCGCAAACAGTTGGAATACGGCTTGAACATCACAGCCTATCGTGCACAAAAATGGCTCGACACCCTGACACAGGAGCCCATGTCACACTATTACGGCAAGAAGCAGGGAACCACCTATGTCTATTACCGCTGGGGATGGGAGTAATGACTGAAGAAAAAAATGCTCCGCCACCCAATTCAACTTGCTGGCAGTCAGCAGATTGGCAGCG
>ERZ842401.2551-NODE-2551-length-24255-cov-9.850537_pt1 | contig 24255 bp, 25 predicted proteins | sample MGYA00521270_ERZ842401 | MGnify/ENA primary metagenome ERZ842401 (study PRJEB31892, sample SAMEA3878208) | bioreactor metagenome | biome: Moose rumen | place: Sweden | collected 2011-10 | study: EMG produced TPA metagenomics assembly of the PRJEB12797 data set... | reverse complement strand
TTGGGCATCGAATCTACAATAGAAACCTATCGGCTGGTTGCGGATAATCATTTTATTTGATACATAAAAAATATACTATGGCAATGGGATATTGGTTCGAATGTAAGATTCGATACGAAAAGACATTAGAGAACGGAGCAATCAAGAAAGTGACAGAACCCTATCTGGTGGATGCGATGAGCTTCACCGAGGCAGAGGCGCGCATTATCGAGGAGATGAGTCCGTTCATGAACGGAGAGTGGAGCGTGGCAGACATCAAGCGTGCCAACTACTCTGAGCTCTTCCCCTGTGATGAGGAAGCGGCCGACAAATGGTTCAAAGTGAAGATGGTGACCACCATCATCGATGAGAAAAAGCAAGTGGAGAAGAAGGTCTCTACGTGGAAACTGGTTCAGGCAGCCGACCTCAGAGATGCTGTCAAGAAACTGGATGAAGCCATGAAGGGCTCACTGGCCGACTACGAACTGAGTCAGGTTGTGGAGACTGCCCTCATGGACGTTTATTTCTACCAAGAGAAACCTAAGAAGGAGGCCTGAACATGATCGGGAGACAGATAAAATCCATTCAGCAAAGCCTGCCCGAAGGTGTCAGACTGATTGCCGTATCTAAATTCCATCCAGAAAGCGACATTCTGGAGGCATATAAGGCAGGCCAGCGCCTTTTTGGGGAGAATCATGTACAAGAACTCACCTTGAAGCATGAAAGTCTCCCAGCAGACATTGAATGGCATTTTATCGGACATCTGCAGACCAACAAGGTGAAATATATCGCCCCTTTCGTGAGCATGATTCACGGGATAGACTCTTTGAAGCTGCTGAAAGTGGTTGATAAGGAATCAGCCAAAGCAGAGCGCATCATCCCATGTCTGCTGCAGATGCACATCGCACAGGAAGAGACCAAATTCGGTTTCAGCAGGGAAGAGTGTTTGGAGATGTTGACATCTGGCATACTGAACGAGCTGCAGCATGTTCAGATCTGCGGACTGATGGGTATGGCAACGAATACTGATGATGCGGAGCAGGTCAGAAAGGAGTTCCACTCCCTTCGCGCTTTCTTCGAGGAACTGAAGCAAACATACTTTCATGAAGATTCTGCCTTCCGTGAACTTTCTATGGGCATGAGCGACGACTATCCTATCGCCATAGAAGAAGGAAGTACGCTGATCCGCGTGGGGACATTGATTTTCGGACAGCGCGATTATAGTAAAAAAGCATAAGATGAACTACCAAGAGACCATACAATATCTGTACGACAGCGTACCTATGTTTCAACGGGTGGGTGCATCGGCCTACAAGTCGGGCTTAGAGAACACCTATGCGCTGGATGAGCATTTCGAACATCCGCACCGAAAGTTCCACACTATCCATGTGGCAGGAACCAACGGAAAAGGTTCGGTGTCACATACGCTGGCAGCGATCCTTCAGACAGCTGGGTATAAAGTTGGTCTCTATACCTCTCCACACCTGCTTGACTTCCGTGAGCGCATCCGTATCAATGGTGAGAAAATCTCGGAAAAATATGTCATCAACTTCGTGGCACAGGAGAAGGCATTCTTCGAGCCCCTTTACCCTTCGTTCTTCGAGCTGACAACGGCAATGGCCTTCAAGTACTTCGCAGAGCAATCGGTAGATGTGGCAGTCATCGAGGTAGGACTGGGCGGACGTTTGGACTGCACAAACATCATCCAACCAGACCTGAGCATTATCACCAACATCAGTCTGGAGCATACGCAGTTCCTCGGTGACACGTTGGCTAAAATTGCCAGTGAGAAGGCGGGAATCATCAAGCCTGGTATACCGGTGGTAATCGGAGAGACCACTCCAGAGACTAAGTCTGTGTTCTTACAGAAAGCCAGAGAGATGAACGCCCCCATCTTCTTTGCAGAAGAAAACGGACGGGAAGACTTCCCCGGCATTAGCCCCGAACTGAGGGGAATCTACCAACAGATGAATAAGCAGACCATCGTCACTGCCCTCACGGTACTCCGCGATTTAGGCTACCGCTTCGACGGGCCGATGGTGCGCTATGGCTTCGGGCATGTCACCTCCCTCACAGGACTGATGGGACGTTGGCAGACGCTTCAAGAGCACCCTACTCTGCTCTGTGATACCGGCCATAACGTAGGTGGATTCCAGTACATCGGTGAGCAACTGAAAGCACTACGTAAGGAACTGCATATCGTCATCGGCGTTGTAAGCGATAAAGACGTACACGGGATGTTGTCCTTCCTACCTCAGAATGCGACCTACTACTTCACTAAGGCCAGCGTGAAGCGAGCTTTAAACGAACAAGAGCTTCAGTGCGTAGCTGCAGAATGCGGTTTGCAAGGCGACACATATCCAGATGTCGTGAGTGCCGTCAAGGCTGCACAAAAAAACTGCCTCCCAGAAGAGGTCATCTTCGTGGGAGGCAGTAACTTTATCGTAGCCGATCTCTTAGCGAGCTGCGATGCACTCAATCTCGACCAGCGCGTCCTTCGGTAAAGCCTTTACCGCAACAGCTGAACGTGCAGGACAGTCGGTCTCAAAGAAAGTGGCATAGACCTTATTCATATCACCGAACAGAGACATATCTGCCAAGAAAACGGTGGTCTTTACCACATCCTTCATCATCAGCCCTGCTTCCACCAAGATGTACTGGATATTAGTCAGCGACTGTCTGGTCTGCTCCTCGATACCTTCTGCCATCACTCCTGTGGCAGCATCGATCGGCAGCTGCCCAGAAACGAACACCAATCCGCCTGCTACTATGCCCTGACTGTAAGGGCCAATGGCTCCCGGAGCCTTCTTACTGCTGATAACTTCTTTCATAATCACCTATTTTTATAACTCTACACTAATTACAATATCTGTCTATCAATGCCTGAACTTCAGAATTGCCCAGTTCTTTGGCTTTGTTGAAGCTGTCGCAAGCCTCACTGTTGCGCTTCAACTGGATGAGCGCTAAGCCACGGAGACGATAAATCTCAGAATATGACGGATCTATCTTCTCGGCATCCGCCAACACCTGCAATGCTTCCTCATTCCGTCCCACTCGCATATTGACCACAGCCAATTCGGCTCTGTAGGTCAGTTCCTCTGGATTCATCTCAATGGCCTCAGCATAGTCGTCCAGAGCCCGCTGATATACCCTTGCCTTCAGAGCAACCTGACCGCGCAAATAGTAGAAGACATCGTTTACTTGCGTATTCACCGCCTTATAGTATTCATCATAGTCCAGTAATGCCTGACGAGACTGCCCGGCCTCATCGCGCATTCGGGCCCGCTCCAACAAGTAAGGCGCTGCTTCCTGAGTGTAAGGAGGCGCAAACTTTGCGATGCAACTATCCATCAACGCCAGCGCGGCATCAGTCTCTTGCATCAGCTCTTTAGTCTTAGCTGCACTATAGAAAGAAGCAGCAGAAGCCTGGTTGCTACGATTTATCTGTTCATAAGCATCATACGCACCTGCATAGTCGGCCTGTGAGAAAAGCATGTCACCCTTCAGCTGTTGATATACTGGGAGTGGATCTTCCTTTATAGCCTTATTGATTTCCTCAACTGCCGAGGCTACGGTCCAATTCTTATAAGGTTGCTCTGGATTGATGCCTAAATAGCTATAGATAATACTTGCCTTATTATAATACACTTCCGCCTTGCTTGGAGACAACTTCATGGCTGTATCTAAGTCTGCCTCAACTTTTCTCAAAGACTCATCGGTCTGGCTGGAAGCCAGCTGCACATTGGCACGACGCAGATAGCCATCGGCACTGTTTGGGAATTTCGCCAGAAAATCGTTCAGCAACTGAAGATACTCTGGGAGCGATAAGCGCATAGAAACCATATAGAGCAGCGCTAACGCATCTTCCTCCGTATCTGGCAGCGCCTTACGAATGCCAATCTTCGTCAGGCTATTGTCGTTAAAGGAGAGCGCACCCACCTGCAGACTATTAGCAAACTTCACATCCATACCGTAGCAGACAGTTGTCGAGTCGGAGCCAGACGATTTCTGAGCCAGTGCGAACACCTGACCGTCGTTGTTCACCAACGGGCAGCTCACCATCTTCTCTTTCAGCGAGAGAGCTAAGGTATAATAATTATACGAACCTTCTACTCTATCAGAACGCTGCACCCTACCGATGGCATATTCCCCACCTTTCTGAGTAGAATAAGGCAGAAGAAACACCGTAGTGTTCTCTGTAGGAGCTATTGGTGCCAGAGGCAATGCGGTGACCTTCTTCCCACTGATATCAACACGGAACTTCACCACATCATACATCGCATTGGCACCCAGAATCATGTCCACATTCATTTGTTTGCCTTGGGTGTCTATGACTACAGCACGCTGTGCATTCTCAAAAACAGAATAGTCGGCTAAAGCCGTTCCATCTTCTGTTATGAAGAAGCCATTACCCGTATGAATCATTTTACCTCCCTCATCGTAGGCGATGATATTGAATACCGCATTGCGGGTCTTGTCCAACCACTTAGGTGCTTGGGCAAAACTCCAACCTGCAGTGAGGCAAAGCATCATTATCAATAAAAGTCTTTGTTTCATTTCTATTTTAAGCTTAATTATCTTTCAAGTTATCTGCCAACAACGCCCTTGCGTTATTTAAGGCTTCGGTGGTCAGTGTGGCTCCACTCAGCATGTGAGCAATTTCCTCTACCCGCTCTTCCTTACTCAAGCGCGTGATATGGCTGATGGTTTCTGTCTCGGTATCTTGCTTATAAACCTTATAGTGAACAGCCCCTCGAGCAGCAATCTGAGGCAAGTGGGTGATGCTGATGACCTGTCTGCCCTTCGCCCCCATCTCTTGCATGATAAGTGCCATACGGTCGGCTATATTCCCAGACACACCTGTGTCTATCTCATCGAAGATGATAGTTGGCAAAGCCACAGCTCCAGAAACCAACGCCTTCACAGAGAGCATCACACGAGCGATCTCACCTCCAGAAGCCACCTGAGAGATAGGTTGAAGCGTCCCATTCTTATTGGCACTGAAACGGAAGTTCACTGTATCGGCACCCGTCTCTGAGAGTTCTTTACGCAGACTAACCTCCACCTGAAAACGCACATTGGGCATTCCCTGAGGAATCAGCATTTCAACCATTTGTTTTTCAATCTGTTTCGATGCTTTATTGCGGTTCTTTGTCAACTGGTCAGCCTGACTCTTCAGATCCTTATACATAGTGTCGCACTCCTTCTGCAACTGCTCCACATCCTCTTCAGAATGATTCAGAGCATTCAGTCGTGCTTCAAAAGAAGTCTGCAGCTGGAGCAATTCCTCCACCGTCTGCACATGATGTTTCTGTTGCAAGGAATAGATCAGATTCAGGCGTTCGTTCACAGCATCCAAACGCAGCGGATCAAACTCAGCCAACTCAGCCTGTCGCTCCAACTCTTGGGCGATGTCTTCCAACTCTATATAAGAACTTTCCAGACGATCAAACAACTCTCTGGCAGATGGGAACACAGAAAGGATGTTCTGCAAAGCGCCCTTGCTATCACGCAGCTCATTGAGCAGCCCACCCTCCTCCGAAGAGAGTATTTGCCCTGCCCTATACAATCCCGACTTGATTTCCTCTGCATGACTCAGCATTTCGGCTTCCTGCTCCAGTTCCTCTTGCTCACCTGTCTGAATAGCAGCCTCTTCCAGCTGGTTGTATTGGAACTGCACATAGTCTTCATCAGCTTTGTCCTGAGCTATCTGCGCCAATAAGTCCTGCAATGCTTGCTTACGTTGTTTCCAACGTTTGAAATCCTGCCTGTAAGCATTCAGCAACGCTCCGTTTCCAGCCACGATATCCAGCACACTTAGCTGAAAATCTTCCTTACCCAATAGCAAATTCTGATGTTGGGAATGAATATCGATGAGCTGCTCGCCCAGTTCCTTCATCTGAGCCAACTGTACAGGAGTATCGTTGATGAAAGCTCGGCTCTTGCCAGAGGCATAAACCTCTCTGCGCAAGATACATTCTGCCTCATAGTCCAACTCATTCTCCTCGAAGAAAGGTTGCAGGAAATTGCCTTCCAATAGGAAATGAGCCTCTATCACGCACTTCGAAGCACCAGTTCTGATAGCCTTAGTATCAGCACGCTGCCCCAAGAGAAGACCTAAGGCCCCCAGCATGACCGACTTTCCAGCACCCGTTTCACCCGTGATGACAGAAAATCCCTGTTCGAAGCAAATCTGCAACTGGCGGATAAGCGCGTAGTCTTGTATATAGAGCGTATGCAGCATTTACCTTATTTCTTCATTTCACGAAGTCTGATCTTCGTGAGCACCGCCTTAGTGTCCAAAGTGAAATCACTGCTTTCGATCCAGCTATAGTACCCAGGATCGCGGTTCAGCACCTCCCTTACAGGAAGCCCTTTATACTTTCCGAAGTTGAACGCCTCTTCTCCCTTATCATTCAGGATAATGCGTCCAGCAAAGTCTACGTTCTTACTGAAGTAGCTATACTTAGAAAGAGCATCAATATCATTCTGGAGATCTGGATCATCAGCATACCTATCCAACTGGGCCTTCAGTACTTCATAGGTGGCACGAGTGTCGCCCAAGGCAGAATGAGCCACATCGCCCAAGTCCTTATCACAGTAGAACTTATAGGCTGCAGAAAGGGTACGCTGTTCCTTCTTATGGAAGATCACCTGAACATCGACGAACTTACAACGACGCAAATCGATATCCACTCCTGCGCGGAGGAATTCCTCCGCCAGCAAAGGGATATCGAAGCGATTGGAGTTAAATCCTGCCAGATCACTTCCCTCGATGATGTGTGCGATGTCCTTGGCAACTTCCTTGAAAGTAGGACAGTCTTTCACCAGCTCATCAGTAATGTGATGTACCGCAGAGGCACCCTCTGGAATGTGCATCTCAGGATTGATACGCAGCGTTCTGGCATCTTCATTACCGTTTGGCATCACCTTGAGGATGCAAATCTCCACGATTCTATCATGGATAATATCAGTACCCGTGGTCTCCAAGTCAAAGAAGACCAACGGCTTTTTCAGTTTCAGTTCCATGCTCTTTATCAGTCGTTAAGCATCATTGGCATCAGCAGCATGAGCAGATCTTCACCTTCTGGCTGTAATACTGGAACAATCACACCTGCCCTTGAAGGATCGGCCAACTCGATGGTAATCTCATCAGCACTGATATTATTAAGGATGTCGATCAAGAACACAGACTTGAAGCCGATGCTCATCTCCTCACCCTCATACTGGCAAGGCATAGACTCCTTAGCAGAAGTTGAGAAATCGATGTCCTGAGCAGAGATAAGCAGCTCGCCACCCTTCAGGTTCAACTTCACCAAGTTGCTAGCCTGAGAAGAGAAGATAGACACACGACGCAGCGCGCCAAGCAATGAAAGACGATCGAGAGTCACCTTATATGGATTGCTCTGCGGAATCACGGAGTTGTAGTTAGGATAACGGCCTTCGATCAGACGGCAAATCATCTTATACTCACCCATCTCAATCACTGCATTACGATTATCAAACTGCAGTTTCACCTCTGTAGTCTCCTTTGGAGCCAGGTTCTTCAGCAAGCCTGCAGGCTTCTTAGGCAAGATGAAAGAAGACTTCTGGTCGCCCTTAGCCTGTGTGCTGCGATAGCGCACCAACTTATGTCCATCTGACGCTACCAGAGTGAGATCTTCTGGAGTGATGTCGAAGAACACACCGTTCATCACTGGACGAAGCTCATCACTTGCAGTGGCGAAGAGGGTACGCCCGATGCCTTCCAGCAGCAAGTTGCTATCCATCGTCACAGTCACCGCATTCTCGCTCAGCTGAGCAGCACTTGGGTACACCTCCGCAGACTGTCCCATCAGACTGTAGCTACCGTTCTGATAGCTAACGGTGATAGCCATATTCTCCATATTGACATCGAAGGTCAGCGGCTGGTCTGCGCCAACGCGCAAAGCCTCCAGCAAGGTGCGTGCCATAATGGCGAACTCACCGTCTGTATCGGTCTGGGCAACTTCCATAGAAGTAGTCATCGTGGTCTCACTATCTGAAGCGGTCACGAAGAGACGGCCTTCTTTCACGCAGAACAAGAAGCAATCGAAGATAGGAATTGCATTCTTACTGTTAATCACTCGGCTGATAGCCTGCAAATGAGCAGATAAATCGGTGCTTGAAACTACAAATTTCATAGATATTTCTTTTTAAATTATATTTTTCACTTTACAAACAACAAAATTACAAAAACTATTTGCTAATACCAAGCTTTATAAAAATAAAAAATGCGAAAATAGATTGAGATATCATAAAAAGATGTATCTTCGCATCGGTTTTACAATTAAAAATGAAATTATGGAATTTACAGGAAAGATTATTCACATAGGCCAAGAACGTGGCGGAGTGAGCAAAACGACAGGCAATGAGTGGAAAGTACAAGAATACGTTATAGAAGACCATAGCCAATATCCCAAGAAGATGTGCTTTGAGGTTTTCGGAACCGAACGTATCAGTCAGTTCAACATCCAGATGGGCGAGGAACTCACTGTGTCATTCGACATAGATGCACGTCAGTGGCAAGACCGTTGGTTCAATTCTATTCGCGCTTGGAAGGTAGATCGCGTAAGCGCACAGCCTGCTGGCCCTCAGCCAGCACCAGAGGCTGGCGTACCATTCCCACCAGCTGACCAAGCAGCGAGTGCACAATTCATACAGGGCGACGATAAAGACGACCTGCCATTCTGAGAGAGGGGTTTCCCCTCTCTTTTTTATCTCTTCTATTAGCGAGAATTTGCGGATGTGCACAAGCGCACTTTTTTCTGTGCACAGCAGCAAATTTTTCTGTGCGTAGGCGCAAAAAGCTATATTTCAATCTCCATCTGATCGTAGGCGAAACTCATCCCTTCAGGCAACTGGGCACAAGCCTCATCATGAAGTCCGATGCTATGACTCATGTGCACAAAGTAAGTTCGCCTAGCCCCTACCCTGCGGGCCGTCTCTATGGCTTGCGCCACATTCTGATGGGTAGGATGCTCCTTGGGGCGAAGAGCGTTGACAATCAGTGCGTCTACCCCACGAAGTGCTTCAAAAGAAGCGTCAGGCATCGTCAGCATATCAGTGACGTATCCCAACTTTCCCCCAATAACAAAACCAAGGATAGGCAATTGCCCATGCATCACTCTGATAGGCCTTATTTCCGTCTTTCCTATCAAGAATGGCTTTCCCGCTTCTACTTCTTGCAAATAAATACGAGGTCTGCCCGGATACACATGATCCACCAATGCATAGGGCATACGCACTCTTAGCGCCCTTGCCACGTCTGACTGACAATACAGAGGAATATCTCCAAAAACACTATAAGGACGCAGATCATCCAGACCACCCACATGGTCGTAATGCTCATGCGTAAGCAGCACCCCATGAATCTGCTCAAAAGTAGGAAGGCGCAAACATTGTTCCCTAAAATCAGGACCACAATCCACTAAGATGTTCATCCCATCGTCAGCCTTCACCAACGCCGAAGTACGAAGACGCTTATCATGTGGGGCGTCCGAACTACAAACCGCACATGTACAGCCTTTTACAGGCACTCCGATGGACGTCCCACTCCCTAAGATCGTCAGTTTCATAGGTTAATCGATAAAGTTAACTTCAGGACTGATTTCTATACCGAACTTCTGCGCCACTTCTTGACACACAGCATCACTCAGCGCCACAATGTCTGCCCCAGTTGCTCCGCCACGATTCACCAGCACCAGAGCCTGCTTATCATGAACAGCAGCGGGACCCAAAGCACGTCCCTTCCAACCACTCTGCTCGATAAGCCATCCTGCTGGAATCTTCACATGATCAGCGTCTATCTCGTAATGTGGCATGTGCTCATACTGCGTCTGAAGTTCCTCAAACTTGCCACGACTCACCACAGGATTCTTGAAGAAACTACCAGCATTTCCAAGTACCGTTGGATCAGGGAGTTTACTCTGTCTTATCGCTATAATAACATCGCGTAACGTTCTGAGGTTCAATTCTCCTCGCTTTTCAATTTCCTGCTTTATAGAACCATATTCTGTATGAAAGCATGGTGTCTTACTCAGGCAGAAATGCACCCTTGTCACAAAGTAGCATTTCATATCTGCTCGCTTGAAGATGCTGTCTCTATAGGCATAGCCACATTCGCTTACCTCAAAGATTCGGGAGGCTCCATCCAATGCGACAGTCTCTACCTCTGTGATAAGATCCTTCACCTCCACCCCATAGGCTCCGATATTCTGAACAGCAGCTGCTCCTACCTCGCCCGGAACCAACGATAGGTTTTCTGCCCCATACCATTGCTTCTCCACACAGTAGGCCACAAAATCGTCCCAAACCTCACCAGCGCCTACACGCACCCAGACATGCTCAGTATCTTCACGCTCCACTTCTATGCCACGAATACGCGAGTGCAGCACCGTTCCGTGATAGGTAGGGCTCATGAAAAGCAAATTACTACCTGCACCAATGTGGAGTAGTCTGCCCTTCAGACTTCCCTTTTGGATAAATTGCAGCAATTCCTCCTCACTTCCATATTCCAGGAAATAATCGGCCACAGCCTCCAATCCGAAGGTGTTATGTGATTTCAGATTATAATTTTCCATAGTTTCTATACACTTGTATCTTCGTATCTATACAATTGCCAACTTCCTCTGAACTTCCTGAAATAGAGCAAGCTGGAATATCCGCCTTCCATATTCACAAGCTTCAGGATCTTCTCCACAGAGGCATTCTCATTTCGCTGTCCATAATAGATGTTAGACAGCCTTTCTGTAGGAATGTCTGGGCGGAAAGCTGGCCATTGTTCAGCATCGATGAACGACTCTAAGATGGAGAAATCATTATCGGGATCTACAGTGATGTAGGTAAGCGGATCTTTCACATGCTGCTGCTGAAAGAGGGAATCTGCAGCAAACTTCTGGTAGAACTGCACAAAGTCTGCATTGTCGCCTTCTTCCAAAGCACGCACATTCACAGCTTCCAGCGTCCAAACTCCATTGATACGTTCAAAGTAAAGCTTCTCTACCTCCAGATTCTCAAGTGTGATCCATTCAAACTGGATGGAGGTCAACGTGTCTACTTCCATTTCAAGCTCCTCTTCTTTATCGAAGATGACTGAATAGTTTTCTCCAGAAGCAAACAAGTCTTTACTTGCCCACTGCTCCTCTTCTAGTTTCAGTGGTTCATCATATTGATAATAAGGTAAAGGAAACTTAGTACGCTGTTTGCGAAACTCACTATCAGCCACATAGGCATAGAAGAAATCATCGAAGGTTCCATCCTGAATCACAGGTTCAGGTTCTTCCTTTTCGATTTCCTCTGGCTCCTCTACCTCTTCTAAAGGCTCCCATTGATCGGCCAGATTCTCTATTCTTTCCCCCAATTTCTTTACACGGTCACCACACCCTGCCACCACAAAGGCTGCAAAGAGCAGTGCCATCCAAAGCCCATGTTTCTTCAAATCAATTCCTCCAATATATATCCTTCTGGGAGCGCGCGACAGTTGTATCCAGAAGCCATCGACTCTCCGTATGCACCAGCAGAGCGTATAGCTATCAGGTCTCCTCTACTTACCTTTGGCAGACAGACACCTTTGTCAAATACATCGCTCGACTCACAGATAGGACCAACAACGTCATATTTTTCCAAATCCCCTTTACTCGTCAAGTTCTCAATCTTGTGATGTGCTTGATAGAGGGCCGGACGTATAAGTTCTGTCATTCCAGCATCGAGAATAGCAAATTGTTTATCAGTGCCTTGCTTCACATAAAGCACCCTACTGATAAGCGACCCACATTGAGCCACTACCGACCTGCCTGGTTCGAAGTGCAACGTCTGTCCCGAACGCAGTTTCAGATGCGAAGCTACCAGATGCATATAACGCCTAAATTCAGGCACCAAATGACTCTCTGGCTGTTCATAGTCCACGCCAAGTCCACCGCCAACGTTGATATTCTCCACCACTATCCCTCGCTGTTCTAATTGGTCCTGCAAGGCATTGATACGCTCGCAGAGCGGGAGGAAGTCATCTTCCAGATCAAGTATCTGCGACCCAATATGGAAATGAAGTCCCACAAAGCGGACATTCTCCAAATCTGAGGCTCTTGCAATGACAGCCTCCATATCAGCCATGCTGATGCCAAACTTATTCTCTGCCAATCCTGTTGTAATATGGGCATGAGTATGCGCTTCTACATCAGGATTGATTCTGAACGCCACATTGGCCACTTTCCCCATTGTTCCAGCCAATTCGTTGATGACCTCCAATTCTGGTACAGACTCCACGTTGAAGCAGAAGATGCCTTTGTCCAATCCTAAGCAAATCTCCCAGTCAGCCTTTCCTACGCCAGCAAACACAATTTTATTGGCAGGGAAGCCAGCATTCAACGCAGCTTCTATCTCTCCCCCACTCACGCAATCGGCTCCTAAGCCATAGCTGCTGATGATAGGCAACAGTTTAGGGTTAGCATTGGCCTTAATGGCATAATGTACCTCACAATGTCCAAGTGCCTCTTTCTCTTCGCAGATGGTCTGCAACGTCGTCCTCAGCACTTGGGTGTCGTAGTAATAAAATGGAGTCCTCAACAGTTGGAATTGCTCCAATGGAAATGTGGTTGTCATTCTTTAATCTAACTTCTTTGTTTGTTGTTTATTTGCCGTTGAACAACTTGTTACTGAGTTGCTGCAACGCTCTCTTCTTGTCCTCTTTCTTTATCAGGAAAGAGATGTTATAGTTGCTTCCGCCATAAGAAATCATACGCACAGGAATACCCTGAAGAGCATCAAGTGCCAACTGCTCGAAGCCTATGTTCTCCCAGTCGAGGTCACCCACGATGCAGATGATGCACATATCCTTATCTACAGTCACTGTGCCATACTTCTTCAGGTCGTCCAGGATCTCATTCAGATGCTTGGTATTATCCACCGTTACAGACACACCCACCTCTGAGGTACAGATCATGTCGATACTGGTCTGATAACTCTCGAAGATTTCGAACACCTTACGCAGGAAACCGTATGCCAGCAACATTCGTCCGCTCTTTATCTTGATAGCTGTGATGTTGTCCTTAGCAGCCACAGCCTTTATCTTATCTTTTTCTGTATCATTGGAGATCAACGTACCAGGAGCCGTTGGATCCATAGTGTTCAGCAAGCGCACAGGGATATTGGCATACTTCGCAGGCTGCACACAGGTAGGATGCAGGATCTTGGCACCAAAGTAAGCCAACTCAGCAGCTTCCTCGAAATGAAGGCTGCGCACAGCCTCTGTCTTGTCCACCTCACGAGGATCATTATTGTGCATACCGTCTATATCTGTCCAAATCTGAATCTCGCTGGCCCCAACAGCAGCACCTATCAGCGAAGCCGTATAGTCGCTGCCACCACGCTGCAGATTGTCCACCTCACCATAGGCATTGCGACAGATGAAGCCCTGCGTGATGTAGAGGTCGGCTCCTGGATGAAGCTCCAGTTGTGACTGCAGTTTCTCCTTAATATATACAGGATCTGGCTCTGCATTCTTATCCGTACGCATAAACTCCAGCGCTGGGAGCAGTACCGATTTCACGCCCTGTTCCTGCAGGTAGTAGTTCATCATACCCGTAGAAATCAGCTCACCCTGTGAGAGGATGACCTTCTCTTCAAACAGAGTGAAAAGGTCTTTCGTGAAAGAACGGATGTAGTCGAAGTGGCTCTTGATGAGCTCACGTCCCTTCGCCTTGAACTCTGCAGAGCTATAAAGCTCATCGATGTGCTGGCGATATTTACGCTCCAATCTGTTAATCACTTCATTGGCTCCCTCGGGATTCTTCTTGTACAGATAGTCAGAAATCTCTACCAGTGTATTGGTAGTACCCGACATAGCCGAGAGCACCACGATTTTCTGCTCACCATCAGTAATCAACTTTGCCACGTCTTTCATACGTTGGGCAGAACCTACTGAAGTACCTCCAAACTTTAATACCTTCATCGTATTTGAATTATGAATTATGAATTATAAATTATAAATTATTTTCTCTTACTAAACTCTAAACCCTAAACCCTAAACCCTAAACTCTAAACTAAAAAGCCCATCCTATGGTTCTCTATCTTCAGCACCTTGCCAGGATAGGCCTGAAGCAACTGCTTGTTGTGCGTAGACATGATGACCAATGTACCCTGTTCTTCACAGATGCGATGCAGCAAGGCAGCAATCTGCATACCAGTCTCTGCATCCAGATTACCCGTTGGCTCATCTGCCAAGATAATCTGCGGGTGATTCAGTACGGCACGGGCTATCACCACACGCTGCTGCTCACCACCTGATAGTTCATTAGGCAGCTTATATCCCTTATGCTGCATACCGACTAACGTCAGTACCTCATCTATGCGATGTTCCATCTCACGCTTTCCTCTCCATCCCGTGGCACGAAGCACGAACTCAAGGTTATCATGCGCAGAGCGATCCGTCAGCAGTCTGAAATCCTGAAAGACAATGCCCAGCTTACGCCTCAGCTTTGGAACGTCCCTCTGCTTTAAGCGTCTGAGGTCGAAGCCCAAGACTTGAGCCCTACCATCGACAACTGGTACCTCTCCATAGATAGTCTTCAAGAAAGTAGACTTTCCAGAGCCAACTTTTCCCACCAGATAGACAAACTCGCCACCTGTCAGTTCCAAGTTCACCTCTTCCAGCACATCCACTTCTTGCTGAGAGATACGCACATTCTCATATTTTAGGACTGTTGACATTAAACGTTAAACTTTATACGTTAAACATTAAACGTTAAACATTAGGCTCTAAACCCTAATATCAGCTTAGTGTTTTTTCCAGTTGGGTTTATGACGTTCTTGCAACTCACGTGCCAAGTCTTCTATACGGTATCCCTTGCTGGTCAGCAATACAATGAGGTGATAGATCAAGTCTGCTCCTTCATAGATCAGACGGTCGTCCGTACCATTGCAAGCCTCTATCACTGTTTCCACTGCCTCTTCGCCCACCTTCTGTGCCATTTTATTGACACCGCTTTGGAACAGGCTCGTGGTATATGACCCTTCAGGCATCTCCTCATGACGCTGTGAGATGAAATCCTGCAGTTCCTTGAGGAACATCACAGGCTCTTCATTCTTCTCGCCCCAGCATGTATCTGTTCCCAGATGGCATGTTGGGCCTTCGGGATGTGCTTTCACTAAGAGTGTATCGTGGTCGCAGTCTTCTGCCATAGAAACCAGATGCAGGAAGTGCCCACTCTCCTCGCCCTTCGTCCAGAGCTTCTGGCGCGTACGGCTATAGAAAGTCACCTTTCCTGTCTCCAACGTTTTCTCATAGGCCTCCTTGTTCATGAAGCCCAGCATCAAGACCGTCTTTGTATCGGCATCCTGCACGATGACAGGAACCAGTCCGTTCATTTTGTCAAAATCAAGCATAAGTTCTCAATTTCTAATAACAATATTCTCGCTACAAAGATAAGACTTTAATTCGGGAATTTTGATATCTCCGAAGTGAAAAACACCAGCTGCCAATGCGGCATCTGCTTTTCCCACTTTGAAAGCATCCCTGAAATGCTCCATCTTACCTGCTCCGCCACTCGCTATCACTGGGATAGACAAGGCATCTGCCATCTGCGCAAGTGCCTCATTGGCATAGCCTTGACGCACGCCGTCATGATCCATGCTGGTAAATAGCACCTCACCAGCGCCTCGCTCCTGACCTTCACGCACCCAACTAAAGAGTTCGCGTTCTGTCTCCACACGTCCACCGTTCAGGTAGCACTTCCAGCCTTGGGATGTCTGCTTGGCATCTACGGCCAATACACAGACCTGACTTCCGAAATGGCTGGCTATCTCATCTATCAGCTCAGGACGACGGATAGCTGCAGAGTTCACAGAGATCTTATCGGCACCAGCACCCAGCAATCTATCTACATCGCTCAGTTCGTGGATGCCTCCTCCCACTGTGAATGGGATATTGATGTTCTCTGCGATGCGCTTCACCAACTCCGTGAAGGTCTTTCGGCCTTCGAAACTGGCAGTGATGTCGAGAAAGACCAACTCATCCACCCCTTGATCGCTGTAGGCACGCGCCAGTTCCACGGGGTCACCCGCTTGTCTGAGGTTCAGGAAGTTGGTTCCCTTTACCGTCTGTCCGTCCTTGATGTCAAGGCATGATATGATACGCTTAGCCAACATACGCTTCTATCTCCTTCAAAGTTATATGCCCTTCATAAAGCGCCTTACCGAAAATCACAGCAGGTACGCCCGCCTCTTCCAGACGTTTGACGTCATCCATGCTGCCTACGCCACCACTGGCGATGAGGTGGAGCGATGGATGCTGCTCCTGTATCTCTTGGTATAGTCCCACTGCGGGACCTTGAAGCATACCATCCTTGCTGATATCCGTACAAATCACTTTATCAATACCTCGCTCCACATAACTGCTGATAAACGGCAGCAACTCCAAGTCGCTGTTTTCCTTCCACCCACTCACTGCCACCTTTTTATCTTTGGCATCTGCCCCCAAGATGATGCGCTCACTGCCATAGACCTGCAGCCAACGGCAGAAGGTCTCCGCATCTTTCACAGCTATGCTGCCACCTGTCACCATAGCCGCTCCGCACTCGAAGGCGATGCGCAGGTCATCATCAGATTTCAAGCCTCCGCCAAAGTCTATCACCAAATCGGTATGCCCAGCAATCTCCTCCAGCGAACGATAGTTCACTATATGACTGCTGGCTGCTCCGTCAAGGTCCACCACATGCAGACGGCGAATGCCCGCATCCTGTAAGCGCTTTGCGACCTCCAGCGGACGCTCGTTATATTCTTTCCGCCTGTCATAGTCGCCTTGGGAAAGGCGTACGCACTTCCCCTCTATGATGTCTATGGCAGGTATGAGTTCTATCTTCATGGCTTACAGTTTTAGAAAGTTTTGCAAGATGCGCTCCCCTACCGACCCACTTTTCTCTGGATGGAACTGCGTGGCGTAGAAGTTGTCCTTGCACACTGAAGCCGAATAAGGCTGAATATAGTCTGTCACTGCTGCTGTCCAAGGACAAAGCGGCACATAGTAGCTATGCACGAAGTACACATATTCTTCTTTCTGGAAGCGTTCATACAGCACACCCTTCAGTTGCCCGATGGTATTCCATCCCATCTGCGGTATCTTGTCTTCATGACGCTGCGGCTGAAAACGCTTCACTTCTGCATCGAAGATGCCCAGACAGTCAGTATCTCCTTCTTCCGAATGCTTGCAGAGCAACTGCATGCCTATGCAGATGCCCAATGTGGGTTGCTTCAGGTTCTTGATGACCTCATCCAGTCCTTGCGCTCTGAGGAAGCTCATGGTGCTGCTGGCTTCACCCTGCCCTGGAAACACCACCTTATCTGCATGGCGTATGGTGTCATGATCGGCTGTCAGCACAGGCTCCACGCCCAGCCTCCTCAGCGCATTCTCCACCGAGCGGATATTCCCAGCATTATAGTCTATGATGGCAACTTTCATCTTTTGTTACTTTTTCGGGTGCAAAAATACGAAATAATTATGAATTATGAATTATGAATTATGAATTATAAAACCGCATATCACCACCTTTTTATGGGACAAGTCAAAATAATTCATAATTCATAATTCACAATTCACCCCAGTTCCACTACCGTGAGCCCTGCTCCGCCAAACTGCACATGCTCGTCGCGGAAACTGCTGACGCCTGGCACTGTGGCCAGATACTGACGGATAAGGGTACGCAGGATGCCGTTTCCTGTGCCATGAAGGATGCGCACACGAGGCACACCTATCAAGATGGCATCATCGATGAAATAGGTGACTGCCTGCAAAGCCTCATCGCCACGCATGCCACGCACGTCGAGGTCCTGGCGGAAGTTCAGGCGACGATCATGCATCGTATCCAGCGTTCCCTCACTCAGATAGGTACTCTTGGTGCTGAGCTCGTCTTGACGAGCCACGGCATGAGCTGGTTCCAGACGGCTCAGCTTCACGGTGGTCTTGACACTTCCATAGCCCACCACGGCTTGCTGACCTTTGATCTCCATCACCTGGCCAACTGCCTGCTGACCTTTCAGGCGCACATAGTCGCCCTCCTCTATGCCATAGATGCGCTCTGCCACTTGGCGCGCCTTCTCTTCCGTAGCCACAGCGGCTTGTTTTTCACGCTTCTCCTTTTTCTCTTGCTTACGCTGCTGGCGCAAACGCAGTTGTTCTATCTTCCGATTGATTTTCTCCTCCGCATCTACACGAGCCTGTTCTTCCAATTCTCGCTTGAAGTCTTCCAGTTCCTGCCTTACACGACGCGTCTGCTCCTTCTCTGCTTGCTGCTCACGTATCTCACGGATGGTATTCTCTATCTTGGCATTAGAATCCGCCATCAACTGCTTGGCTTCCTCACGAGCCTTCTGCATGATTTCCTTACGCTCCTTCTGCAAGTCGCGCAGTTCTTCCTCGTAGCGGGCAATGGTCTCTTCCATCTGCTTCTCACGCTGGTGGATGGTCTGACGCTTGGTTTCCCAATAGCGCTTATCACGCACGATGTCTTGCAGATACTTGTCAGCATTGATGTAGTCAGTGCCCACGATGTCGCTGGCATCCTTGATCACCTCTTCTGGCAAGCCTATCTTGCGGGCTATCTCCACGGCGAAAGAGCTGCCCGGATTGCCTATCTGAAGTTGATACAATGCCTGCATCAAGTGACGGTCGTAGAGCATCGCGCCGTTCACCACGCCATCATGATCTTCTGCAAAGTGCTTCAGATTCTGATAGTGGGTGGTGATTACGCCATAGGTGCCTTTCTCATTGAGGCGCTTCAGTACGGCTTCTGCGATGGCACCTCCGATGTTTGGTTCCGTACCGCTGCCGAACTCGTCTATCAGTATCAGACTGCTGCCATCGCAATGTTTCATCATGAACTTCATATTCAGCAGATGACTGCTATAAGTACTCAAATCGTCCTCGATGCTCTGCTCGTCACCTATATCTATAAAGATGTGGCTGAAAATGCCCACTGTGCTGTTCTCGCGCATTGGCACCAGCATACCGCATTGCAGCATGTATTGCAGCAGGCCCACCGTCTTGAGGCAGACCGACTTGCCGCCTGCATTTGGACCAGAAATGAGCAGGATGCGCTGCTTTCTATTCAGTGAGATGTCCAGCGGCACCACCTTCTTTTCATGCTTCTGCAGAGAGATCTGCAGCAGCGGATGCACAGCCATCACCCAGTCTACCAGACGCTTATCCACAAGGTATGGCATAGTGCTGCCCGTCTGTACGGCCCACAGCGCTTTGGCTCTGATAAAGTCGATATCCGCCAAGAACTCATAGCTTTGCAGCACGGCTGGGATATTTGGTCGCAGTTGCTCACTGAACAGGGTCAGTATGCGCAGTATCTCCCTGCGTTCCTCGCTCTCCAGCTCACGTATGCGATTGTTGGCATCCACCACCTCAGCAGGTTCGATGAACACCGTTCGTCCGCTGGCACTCTCATCGTGCACAATACCCTTGATGCGACGCTTCAAAGCAGGTGCCACGGGGATCACCAGTCGCCCATCACGCATGGTGGGTGCTACATCCTTGTCCACCACCCCTTCGCTCTGCGCACTGCGCAAGATGTGGTTCAGCGTACGCGAGATGCTGCCCACGGTGGTAGTCAATTCATGGCGTATGCTGGCCAGCTGCACAGAAGCATTGTCCTTGATTTTCCCAAAAGGATCGAGGATGCTGCTGATGCGACGCACCACGGCAGGGAACAGCTCTATATCTCCTGCCAAAGCCGACAGGCGCGGATAGCGCAGCACATCCTCCTCTGCCTGCTTGGTGCGCAGGAAGTGCAGGATGTCTTGGATGGTGGAGAGTGAGCGCTGCAAGTCGAACAGCTCTGGCTCATCGAGATAGGTGCCTTCCACGCGGATGCGCTTCAGTGATTCCCTCACGTCGAAGTAATACGTAGAGGGGAAGTTCTCATCCGCCTGCAAGATCTTGACAAACTCCGCCGTCTGCTCCAGCTTTTCCTTGATCTCGTCATAGGCTTCGCTGAAAGCCATCATGTCCACGCGCTCAGCACCCAACGTGCTGAGGCACCTGCTCTTCAGCAAGCTCCGCACCTGCCCGAATCCTATTTTCTCTTCAAAGTTGTTTGGGTATATCATATCGAGTGCGAAGATAGCAACAAGTTTAAGATTTGGCAAATATTTCTCTTCAGAAAAATTAAATTGACTTTTCGGCATGCAAAAGATATAACGACACGAGACAAAAGCCATGGGATAACGATGCAAAGTTCAGACAGCACTGGTGATTGTGCAGACAGCAGTGCTGATTGTACAGACAACACTGCTGATTGTACAGACAGCACTGCTGTCTGAAGTTTGGTTCGCCTGTCGTTGGGTTTTAGTAGGGATAGCGATAGGTTTTGGTTTAGGATGGTGATGTTTTTGTCGGCGAATTTTACGAATTAAGAAAACAGCCTTACTTCGATTTTTCCTTTCACCTTTCACCGATGCTATATAAGGCTATGAGTTTCAGAGGATTAAGGCGGTGAAAGGAAACCTCTGCCCTTTCACCGCCTTTCACCACCCTTCACGCCAGAATGGCCTCATTATTTAGAATCCGTGCAGCTATGACAATTCAAATGACTGCATACGTCCTATATATTTTCTCTAATACTTGAGACACCACTTGTCTAAATAATGATTGGTGAAAGACGGTGAAAGGCGGTGAAAGGAAACGCTTTTCCTTTCACCTATATAAACAAGTGATTCTCATCCACTTACACCACTTCGGTGAAAGGTGAAAGGAAAAATCGAGAGTGGCCCATCAACGAGATTTGACGATAGGCAGAGATGGTATATCTCTCAAATAAGAAGGAGACTCAAACCATGATGCTCCGTTCTTCCTCCGTGGAACATTCGTTCTGTCTGTGAAACAAAAGCGGAGTCACAACGGAGGAACAACGGACTTACAACGGAGGAAGTACGAGACAAAAAAGGCAGCGGCCAAGCCCCGCGCGTGTGGGGGTGGCTGCTGCCTGCCATGTTTACTGCATTACGCTTTTCTATGCCTGAACATCTACAGCAGGAAGGCTGAGCAAGTACTCTGGAGCAAAGTCTGCTCCATTCTCCCACTCCACTGTATTATATTTAATAGAAAACTGTTTGAAGTAACTTTGTTCTTTTAAAGGTTCAAATACTTTTCCTACCAGACTGTTGTACAAATCCACTGTCTTTACCTCCTGATTGTTGAACCACAATCGGATGCGATAGCCACCTTGATATTCTGCTTTTACTACCTCTGTAAACATCATGATTCCTCCTTCCTATTTCAATGGCTCAATCTTTATCAAAGGTTCACCATTTCTTGCTCTCACCCAGTTCTCCATCAGTTCGTCACGATGTAAATCCAACCATTCCAGAATCATGCGAAGAGCACGAGCTGGCATTTCTCCCTTAACCACACCATCGGCAATAGAAACAATGATTTTATAATCACCATACCATGCATGAAAGTGTGCTGGTGAATGGTCATTGAAGTTCATCAGAATGACTATTCCGTAAAAGAAACTTAATTGAGGCATACCAATATTTTTAATTATTTACAGCGGTAAATATAGATAATGTTTCGTTAACCAGCAAAATTTTCAAGAAAAACTTGTAGCAAATGTATTTTGACTTACAGGAAAAAGGCAGCGGCCAAAGCCCCGCGCATGGGGGTAGCCGCTGCCTGCTATGTTCTAAGTTTATGATGAGTCGGCGAATTCAGCGAATGAGGCAAATTATAATTCGTTTAATTCGTTTAATTCGCCGACCTTAAGTCTAAGCTCTGTACTCTGCATTACAACAAGTCTTGCTGAAATTGTTCGAGAGAGAGCACTCTTACTACTGGAAACGGGATGTCTTTGAGAACTTTGAAATGAGAGTCGTCACTAACAATATAGTCAGCGTTGGCTATGATAGCACAATCAACAAACTTATTGTCATCAGGATCACTCATAATAAGATTAAAACGATATTGAGGGGAAAAAGTTAGACCGATATGGGGTACGCATATGCTCTTTGCCCCAGTCCTCTATCACTTGCTCGTTGATGATGCCCTCGTCCCAAAGCTTTTCCAGTTCTCTGTCTGCACGTTCTGCAAAAAATTTCGACAGAGTGCTTTTCAGTTCTCTCAGGTCTTCATCAGAGTTGAGCCGCGACATAGTGCTTAGGATTTCCAGCTGTGCAGCATTAAATGGTTGTCTCACTAAAGTGCTCATAATTTAAAAGAATGGTTATTATCTTCTGCAAAGATATGGGTTTCCAGTCATTTTTCCAAATGTTTCTATATAATTCCTACAGATGCACTATCTTTGGGGTTGCCAATCGCGAGAAACTATAAAGGCAGCGGCCATGCCCCGCGTGTGGGGGTGGTCGCTGCCTGCTGTGTTCTAAGTTTATGATGAGTCGGCGAATTTTACGAATTTATAAAATTATCCCAGCTTCGTTTTTTCCTTTCACCTTTACCTATACTATTTAAGGGTATGTGTTTCAGCGGATTATGATGGTGAAAGGAGAAATCGGAGATGACCCATCAGCGAGATTTGACGATACGTAGAGATGGCATATCTCTCAAATAAGAAAGAGACTAAAACCATGATGCTCCGCTCTTCCTCCGTGGAACATCCGTTCTGTCTGTGAAACGAAAGCGGAGTCACAACGGAGGAACAACGGACTTACATCGGAGGAAGTGCCTCTCCGTTATGGTCTCACGGCCTCAGGTCTCAAGGGTTCAAACCTATATTAGTTAAGACTCTCACATAAACTCAATGCTTAACGGCGACTTCACCTTAAACATCGTACATAGCTGACCAAACAAAAGTAAGTAGATTGGCATAGAAGGGAGAATCAGACGTTCCCATTCTCCTTGTGCACCAATTATCGCAACTATGATATTACTAACACCTAACATGTACAACAAAATGGAAATATATGGAACATCATGCTTTTTTATCATCCAACAAAAAAGAATGAAAGAATATATAATAATAAACAAATATAATGTATTCAGATTAAATCCTATCATATCAAAAAAAGTTGCGAAACCACCAGCAAGAGTCAAAAACAAAGATTTCTTTACTGATCTGTACAATCTGCCAAAACACTTCTTTAACCAATTGGTTGGGTTACTCATATATGAAGCATAAATTACTTCATTTTTCGTTTTCAAGTCATAATTCTTGAATAATCGCCCCGCTTCTCTACCAGCCAGTTCATAATCTTCCATCTCTCTCCCATATTCCTCGTAGCTCTTGATGATATCTGCTCTTAATTCGGGATCTTTAACCACTTCAGGATTTAATAAACCATATTGACGAGAAATATGAGTTTGGTTAACGGTATTCACACTTGAAGAGGCGAATATCCCATACTCTTTTTCAAATGCCTTCATATAAGAGAGCAAACAAATCGTTGCAATTAAGACTCCACTAATACCACAAAAGCCTACTTTAGTTCTTTTTATAAACAAACAATAGACCCAAAATACCACAAAAACGGGGAGCATATAAATCAATGCTGGACGTAGCAAGACAAGTACTGTCAAAATCATTGCATAAATAGTCAGAATGGAGACAGATAACTTTTCTAAAAATTGTATTGTTAAATAGACAAGAAAGATTGTACCACTTATGGCAAAAGACTCTGTTAAGATATAATTATTCCAAGTTGTAATTGGAGGCATTAATGAATAAAAAAGAGTTAGCCAAAATGAAACTTGCTCAGAATGAATAATTGATTGAGCCAATCTATAAAAGTAACGAATAGATATTAAGAAGACTACATGTTGTATAATTATGGCAACATAGCAGAAAAAATTGTCTCCAAAAATCATTTTCAGGATTCCTAAATATACAGGGTATATAGGTGTCCTTAGCATATCCAATTTCCCATTTGAATAATTATCCCATGCGCTAATATATGTTACACTATCAGGTGTGTTTAATACTCCCCATCCCACAATCAGTATGATGGAAGACACTATTGCGAACAGATAAATCGTCTTTAAATCTTTACTTAGTTTCATTTTTAATAATTTTATTTCTTTCAATAAATTGCAAAACATGATAATAACTACTATTTAAAGTCCATAGTCAAAGAAGATCTTACTTTAAACAATGTGCACATTTGCCCAAACATAAGAATATAGATTGGCATAGAGGGAAAGACAAGGCGCCACCAATCTGCTTGAGCGCCAACAATCGCAACAATGATATTACTTAGTGTTCACTGATTAATTGGCTTCCACTCGCCAGGCAGGTCTCAATCTGGCCC
>ERZ842401.2550-NODE-2550-length-24255-cov-29.635661_pt1 | contig 24255 bp, 29 predicted proteins | sample MGYA00521270_ERZ842401 | MGnify/ENA primary metagenome ERZ842401 (study PRJEB31892, sample SAMEA3878208) | bioreactor metagenome | biome: Moose rumen | place: Sweden | collected 2011-10 | study: EMG produced TPA metagenomics assembly of the PRJEB12797 data set... | reverse complement strand
CTTTACATAACTTAATAAGTATTGGAGTGGGATTATCATGAGTAACTATAAATGCAACATACTGCTGATCACCATCATCCAATTCGTAGTCGAAATAGTCAACAAGAACCTGATTATCTCCTAACCTTTTCTGAACTTTTTCAAAAGTTTCATATAGATAGTCACAATGTTTTGCTATCACTTTGTTCAAAGCTTGAGTTAATCGGACTCTTTGCAAATATTGGTTTGTATAGTTATTAACCACGTCTTCTTGATTAACTTCTGCTGGTTTACTATATACTGCAGCTTCTTCCAATTCCGTGTAAAGGGGACGTAGCTCAGCTAGAGATTCGTCCGACTCTATTACGTTCTTCACTGTCTGCTCTGAACTTAACAATAAGCCTTTAGATAGTAGTACTGCCTGATAGGCTTGTTTCAACAAATCTGAGCCACTATCTTCGTCTATCATCAACATTGTCTTCTGAAGCGCAATTGATATATTATCCCAATACTTCTCACGCTTTTCTGAGTTCATGAAAGGCAAGCGGCCTCTCACATCATCTAAAACTACACTAAAGGACTGGATATAGTCTTTCTCTTCAGCATCCCTTTCTTTAGTGTAAAAATGAGCTAGTCCCCTATAGTTTAACAATTGGGATATGCGGAGAGTTTGGCCTAAAGAAATGGCCATCAAACTATTAACAGCCTTGGTGAACTCTTCAACAGACTTTTGAGGTTCTTTTTTTAAGAACAAGTCCCCCATTTCAGTATGAATGGTATATCTTAGATAATCGACCATTGCAAACTTGCAACCAGAAGCTTCTGCTTTATCTAATAAAGCCAACGACTCTTCCTTTTCTCTAATTGCTTGTTCGACATTATCTTCTTGAGTAATACGGGCTTTGGCCAACAAAACCATTGCCGTAAGGAAAGGATCACCCAACCCTTCTACTAAGTTCTTCGCCGCATCATAAAATTTTATGGCATTTTCTTTATGCTTATTCTCTATCAAGTGCCGGGAAAAGAATACTAATTTAAAGAATCTCTCCATTGGTTCTGTACCTTCTGGAATAACCTGTTCAGGAGTCGCGGTCTCTAAAGCGCCACGATAAACTACCTGTGCTTGCTCTGGAGACAACTCACCCTGAAGATTGCCTATCAGAGTAAGATCCTGCTTACGGTCAGAGCTGCTTTCCTCTCCGTAAGTTTCTTTTTCCACTTCTCTAACTTTATCCAATGAATATTCTACTGCTTGAGAATCTTCTCTGCCTTGGGCAAGCATCATCTTGTAACTTGTGAGAGACTCATCTATCAATCCTATATGAATTTTGCAAGCAGGGAAGCCTGAAGGACCAACTTCTTCAAGGATTCTCATCTCCTTATCCTTTAGGCTGTCGACAAATTTGTCTACATTATTATCAAATGGTGCATACAACCTAAGCAATTGCTCTTCTGTATCCAGTTGAACGGTATCAACGTCAAGAGAATTATCCTGCAATGTTGCAAGATAGCATTGCACCCATTTTCGTACCAGAATGATAAACTCCAATTCAATATCGTCTTTTTCTCGAGCTACTTTGAGACCTTCATCACAAAGTTCAAAGAGCTTCTTGTAATCATACAGACGAGCATAAAGAGCAATGCCCGTAATATAAGTCACCCATAACGTATCCGTGTCTAGGTCTTTACACAAAGATGCAATCCTTTGTTGAGCCTTTACACACAAAATCGCATACTTAAAGTTCAGTGTATTAATAAAAAAAGATGCAAAGTCCTGCAACTCATCTATGCAATCCTTTAGATATTGCTCCTTTTGGGGATTAAGAGAATTATCACCATAACGTAAGACAAATAATTCTTTAAATTCTTCTTCTGATAACTCATAGATAGGAACGAGCCTTTCTAATGACTCGTCGATGGGTTTATACTCAAAGGCATAACGCTCTTTGTTACCCATAATAATGTATTCCTTGAGCAATAACATAAGTGCTTCTATGAAATGATTATTCTTGAAAGCACCAATAATCTTTATCCGCCTTACTATACCCATAACTCAAATTCGTTTAGATTCATTTCCTGTGCAAATATAAAGTCTTTTTTCCATATAACAAAATATGCTATCTATTAATTTTATATTTTTAGCGACCAGTGGACAATAAGCCAACGATGGTTCATTAAATATTCCGAAACATTTGCAGTTACTTGTATGGCACCACCCGCAAGGGTCGGCATAATTAACTACATATCCATTGAAGATGATTGGATATCGAGAAAGAGCAACAGCTTTAACTATCAGATAGGGTGCTAAATTAGAAAGAGCAATGCCCAGCGCAGCACTGACAGCTCCCCCCCCAACACACCCATACCCATTAATACCCTTGCGCTGGCGATAATATATTCATCTCTACTCATAATATATATGTTGTTTAAGTTAATCTTCTCCATCTCTATATGACAGAACCATGTAGCGGCTTCTATCGACGTAACAAATAAGTGGTGGGAAGCCTGCAGGGGTAGGAATATCATCTGGTTCTAATGCTGACACATCTCTGATACCAATAAAAGTCTGCATAAAACATTCTGCCTCACTCTTATCTTTGCATAGCAGATAGTTCCTCGCAAAACGCTGGCCAAGGTAGTCATCCTCTTGCTCCATGCATGGCAATTCATGACACCTCTTTAATATATAAGGGGAAGAACCATCACGCTGTTCTTGACAATACCTCTCTAAGCCTTCAACCCCGTGAAACACCTGGCCATTGACAGATAAAGCACATAAGCAAGGAAGTTTGATGATGTCTTCCATACGCTTCTCCGTTATCGCCAATGACGTTTTCCATGTAATGCCGTTTTCTGCTATCTGAGTGGTCATATAATCCTTTCCGCCATCAACTATTTCGCTCAGAACTTCCAAGGCTCTTTCCTCCGCTTCTTTCATCATAGCATACCAGCTATTGGCCTTGCTAAAATTACAGTATAGGGGGAACTCCAAGAACTTGTCGTCCTGCCTTACCCACAAGTAAATATCTCGTTCTTCGTCAGATGTAGCGATGTCTTCCATCATGCACAGAGAAACCGTTGTGCCGTCATTACAGGTAAGGTCGCAATGATACAGCCATGCTGGTAGAGTCATGCGCCAATAGGGATTCAAGTCTATCGTCATGAAGGCATTATCTACCAGGTATCTGTATAGTTGTGTAAGTTCTTCGTTGTTCATAGTCATCTACGGTTTCTTTCTCGCATACGATCAAACTGACTCTTAGAGAACCAGATGCCACAATAAGCATGCATAAACTTACGCCACTTAGCGTAACGGTTCTCGTCAGTATCCCATTCACCCCATAATTCCATTTTCAGGCCGTGGGCTTTCACCTTTATCTTACGTTGCGTCTCAGCATCAAGATATTTCCAGATGATGACTTCATTATCAATGCCAGACTCCAGTTCGTTATCCTTTATAAGCATATCGAGTTCTTTCTTGGCAGTCCCCAACGACTCATCATAACTCACGAGATTACCAGAAGCCACCTCTGCTATCTTGCCATGAAGATCAACGTACGAGCACTCCCAAAGTTCATCGTCCTTGAGATATTGCTGTTGATATTGATAACAAGTACCATTGATTGTCAATTCGTTCATTTCATTATTTTCTTCTAACAGTTTCAATAATTATCATATCTCAAATCATCATACGCACCCTTCTTGTCACCCTTTTTCACCAGTTCTCTCAGATAATCTGCAGATGTTCCGTATGAATTAACAGCGTTGGGATTCATAATCACATAACAAGAATGACTGTCTTTTTCTATATCATCATCTATGAAAATCAAACCAGCCAAATGGCGCGACACCTCGTCTATTGTTTCTTCACCCTCATATTCTTTCACAACGTCCTTCATCAAGATGCCATCATTGATATGTTCACAGAACGTTCGTCGTGCCAGACTACGATAAAATGTCCAATCAGGTTCATCAAAGTCAAATGAATACAGCCCCCTATACCATTTCATCCTTACCATCACCTGCACATACATCTCATTCTTCAAAAACCTTTGTGCATTCCTCTTTAGAATCAAGTGCTTCTTCTGTTCTGCGTCACGATAGGGGTTATACGCTCCTAAACAGGCCAAACCATAGTAATAAGCATCACCCCAATTTATTTTGTATTTCAATTGCGGAAGGACTTTACTCTGCAATTCTGCTTTACCTTCTGTCTTCGCGTTGTGTTCTAATAGAAACCCAACTAATTCGTCCAGTAACTTCTTTTTATTTCTCCCTCTGTATGCTTCCGCATTGTCATCCCAAGGATACTCAGGGAACACTTCACATTTCATTTTTGGCGGAGCAATCTCCTTAGCCTCTTCTATCACACGCCTTAATGCCGCCCCTACAGTATCTCCAAAAACATCTACGTCAAAATACCACTCATAACAGTCCGGCAGGCAGGCCCAGCCTTTCCTCTTCTCTTCTTTACCCTTACCTATTCCCACTTCTTCTGAGTAAGTCTCTTCTAATGGGAACTGGTGATCCAGTCTGATGGGTTCAAAAACAAAATCGTTCCACATCACATCCAAAGCAGCTAATTTAGCAAAAGCCCATTCCCATTTATCTGGTGATGCTACTTGTGCCACTGTTTCTAATAGGATGGAATACGACGGTGTCCCTTCAAATTTCTCTTTTAGTCGAATAAGTCTTTTCTGGAAGTTCTTTTGAAAGTCCAAGAACTCATCCACACAACTATATTGCAGGGTCACATCATTGGAAAGAGCCCTTTTTATTTTCACAGCCCCTTTACCAAACACCTCGTCACACAAAAACTGATAACGTCTGTATGGCGCAGCTTTCCACAATGCAAAGCCTAAATCATTTATGTAATAGTCTTTCATTTTTTACAATATTATACCCCCATCAACTGAAAGTACAGCGCCAGTAGTCCAGTCAGATTCAACGCCCGATAAAAACACAATAGCGTCTGCTATATTTTTATCCGTTCCTAGTCTCTTCAAAGGTTGATCCTTTAAATGAGAACTCAAGTTCTTGATGGCTTGATAACTCATATGATTATCTCTTGCATCATCACTTGGCATAAGTATACCAGGGCAGATACAATTTACTTTGATATTATCGGATCCAAACTCTACAGCAAGAGATTTGGTTAATTGTATTATTCCTGCTTTAGATGCATCATATATAGAACTTCTGCCTGTCTTTATGGTGTGAATTCCAAGTGCAGAGCTGATATTAACGATAGATCCTCCATTGTTAGAGAGCATATATGGAACAACTATTTTTATGGCAGTATAACAACTTTTGAGATTAGAATTAATAACTGTATCGAAATCTTCTATCTCTGTCTCGAGAAAAGGTTTGGCAATAAACAATCCTGCTATATTTATAAGAATGTCCACTCGTGAATAATTGTTCAGCACACTTTGAATCTTAGTCATTGCTTCACTATAATGGGCTAAGTCGCATTCTGCAAAAACAATCCCGTCTTGACTGACATTACACTCTTCAAGTTTCCTTTTCAGATTCTCTTGATTACGTGTTACGCTAACGAGAATAGGCTCGCTGTATACTTCTCTCATACGTTTGATAGTGGCAATGCCCATATCAGAGGATGCCCCCGTTATAACAATAACTTTATTATTCATATCATTGAGTTTTGGTTATTTGAATACTTTGATGAGATCTCGCTGGAAATCATTTAAATTATAACTACACTTATTTATGTCAAAATCTTCTGTATCACAACTACTTTCGATGAGTTTCTTCATAGAATGATAAATCTGTGTAGAATCAAAGGGATTAATCCTTTCTATTTTGCTGAAATCGTTGATAATCTCCGTTACGCCACAAAAGTTACTTAGAACCATTGGGATAGAATTTACGGCACAATCGTATGCGATGATGTTAAAGGGGTCATAGAGGCTGGGTAAAACCACAACGGTTGCTTCCCTTTTTACAAAATCAATATACTCAGTCCTCTTATTTATCCAAGGTGCAAGATTGATTACACCCTTCTCCAGTAAACATTTAAACATATGTGTTACTGTATTATCATAAAACACACTTTCATAGTTTTCTATATAATTCATATCTGATAACATAGTTAACTTCACGCTCGGATCTTCTGAGTAAAGTTTAAAAAATGCTCTTATCAAATATTCCATCCCTTTCCTGTATTCCCACCTTCCTGTATAGAATATTGTTTTCTCTTTATAATGAGGCTTGCACTTCGAAAGATAAGGAAATGGGACTGGATAGATAATAGAAGACTTAGCTTGTGAATTATAAAACCTGTCGCACAAATCACAGTCATAATGTGAGTCTAAAACTATTTTGTCTGCTATTGTTATCAAATCTTTCTGCATCTTCTCAAATAGACTGTAGTCAATCCATTTTGAATGACGATTGCAGATCATTTCTTCTGCCAACAAAGAGTGTATCCAATAGAACACCTTGATTCTGGGATTTATTTTCTTTGCTTCCAATATAGCAGGTGCCCAGATATACATCTCACTGAAAACGGTATCACAGGAACTGAGGATTCTTGCTGCTTCATCAACACTTCTATAATCTACTACCATGACCTCCATGTCAAAGGAAGGGACAGGAATGCTATGCTGTTCTCTAACCTGACTAAATGAAAAGACTGGTTCGCTGTTGATATTACTGGACAATATGTAAACATGCATGTCACGAAGTATGTCTCTGAGGACATAAAACATGAGCAATAGATGAGAATTGATAGAGAACGCTCGATTCCCCAGCAGGTCGGTTGTTAAAAAGGCTATCTTATTCATATTACAAATATTTGTCATAAAACAAACAACAACGTTTACAAACTGGAAAACTTTCTTTTAACATCAACTTTTGCCTGAAGCTGTTACTCAATTCTCCGTTCCAAATTTTCCAAAAACTGTCATTACTCATATTACCAACGGTAAATCCCATACATCCTTTAACATCACCATTAGATTCAATTACTGGATTCATCCATGGTGCAAGACATACGTTGTCTGTTGACAAATAAAAGTTCTGTTTGTCATCATAATATAGTCTCAACTCGTTCTTGTCTAATTCTGGATAGAAATTGATGTTGAGATTCTCATCTTGTAACAAAACCTCCTCTATTCGAAATAGCTTTTTTAAATAATCTTCATTGAAGTCATAATCTTTATGCATCTTCATAGAAGTCTCGAAGTCTCTTCCAAAAACATTGTTCCATTCTTTATTGTTAAACTCAAACTCTCGTTTATGTTCCCATTGGGGATGCTGGATGGTGAATGAAGTAACGCCTATAGAAGATAACTCTTTTACCATTCCTAAAATACTATCAACGTTATCAGGAAGTACTACGCAATTAACGTGAATATTATTCATGTAACCAGGATGTCGAACAGAGATAGTAGTAACAGCCTTAATAATGCGCTCATAACTAACTTGACTATGCTTAATTGCATTGTGTACTTGCCCACTTCCGCTCATACTTATATGTAGCCTCGTTTTGGGATGTATTATAACATCTATAAACTTTTGTAAAAGCATCCCGTTCGTAACTATCTCACACTTGCAATCATATTTCCTGATTTTTTCCACAAAACTGGCGAACTTACTATGCATGAGCGGCTCTCCTCCAAACAATGTGTATGAGGGATAGGTCCATGCTGTCTGTTTCAGGACTTGATCAAAAAGAGCATCTTCCATCTCATATCCTCCAGTACCGTGTTCGTTAAGTTGGGTACACATATCACACCTCAAATTACATCGATTTGTAATATTAAGAACATATCGTGTGGGAACAGCAATATTGGCCCGAAGTCCCAGAAAATCCACACGGGACCTATAACTCCCCGACTTGTCGGATAATAAATTTAACGGAATTGCCATAAATTAAACCTTAAAACATCAACTCAAGAATAACATCTTCTACCTATAATATATACAGGCAATGTCACCCTCTCAATATCAGAATCTTCATAATGCTTATCGCATGGTTCTTTAAGAGATTCCCCAAATTGATCAAACATCATTTCCATTTGCTCTATTCAAAATATAGTCGCGCACATTCTTGGGGATTTCTATAACAACAGCAGGATAACCATCTACAACTGAATTACGTGACTTTGCTCCTTCGAGTTTACTAATAAACTGTGAGGGACATTCTTTCCTGTTTATAGATTTCAAGGGATGCCATACCATGTCTCCTGTAGGCTTAATCACAACAATACCGATTTCTATGTCATCAATAGACCGCTGAATTATTAGAATAACTTTTTTATAAAACTTGGATAATAGCAAAGAATCGTGAACCTTTAACACTTCAGCAAGAGTAATAATCGTTTGTAAGGATAGTGATGATATTTCATGAATCTGTAAATTATCATCCTTTCGAGGGAAAAAAGGTAAATACATGCTATTTCTTTTTTGTTCGGGTATCAAAAGGAGCATCATCAGAATTGGATTGGGATGAGTTCATCCCAATCCAATAACAAAAGCTTATTCTAACTTATTTTCTCTCCCTCCACAACTCTTTTTGTTTCGTCTTGAATTACTTTGTCTTTTTCACACCACTCATATATGGCATCTGCCAAAATACTACGTAATGATGATAGCGAATTGCGACTAACAAGGTTATCGTTCACTCGATTCTTCTTGAGCCACTCTGCAATATAATGAAATTCATCATTACAAATACCTGCGGAAGGTTGAATCCTTTGCGATTGCTGACGTTCAATTAATTCCTGGAGAGCCAGAGTACGTGATAGGCTTCTTCCCTTTGCCTTTTGTGAATTAACGTAATCCAAATAAAGATGCAAAAAGAGCATTTCCTCCCATGCTTCTCCTGCCTCAAAAATAACAGCATTGTCACTAAGACCTGCAGCGCCAGTAAAATAGTTCCGCATTACCTTATCACGGATTGTAACGATATCACCGCTCGTAACTTGTGAGCGTGGCCATTTATCAATAATATCAACTATTATCATACACCTGGTATCGATATTTCTACATTATGAACTTCATCAAGACGACACTTCTCTTCGCTTGTTAAACCTTCGACGGGGAGCGTCAACATAAATAGTAAGTTTTTAGAAGGGTTGTCTTCATCAAAAACTCTTACCTTGTAATAAATGCCAATGTCTGTTATCTTGGCTCCAATATTGCAGTTTCGAATACCCATTCGATGCAATTTCCCACAGATAACTTCAGAAAGACTATTCTTAGAGATGTTTATATCCACCATCCTATCTGAATAGATATCATCCATGTCGTCCATAGATAAGACAACTTCAAACCTTCTTTTTGTTATCAATTCGTCCTCAATAAATGCAGGCATATATTTAATGCCATAAAAGTCTTGCGAAGCAGAGAAAGAAGAATTCGTGCCATCGTCATTTCTGCACCAAATAGCTATAGTGATGTTTGTTGCGTTAGCATTCTTGACCTCAAGTGTTATCTGACCAACATAATTGTCATAACCTTCGTTACGGACATCATCAATACCCATAACGATGCTGTCACGTACTTTACTAAAGGGGTAATCCACAATTCTACCAAGATTTCCCCATGCTCTTCTTAAACCTTTCAAATCCATAATTATAATGTTAATTGTTGTTATTGTGTTTATCTACCAGATTTGCGAAGAATATCATTCTTCGTTTCCTCATTTGGCGTCCATACTCCAGCCTCTTCACCATCAATAGTAGAGTTCTTAGCCTTTGCTTTATCCAATTGATCATTTATGGTTTTGGGGGTGTCAGAACGGTCAATTTTACCCTTTGGATGATATGTCATGTTACCATTAGGTTTAACCTCGACAACACCAAGTTCAATATCGCCATTCCAAATTCTCTTCATAAGCATACATTTCTTGTAGAATTTTGATTCCTTAAAAGCGATGTATGCCCGAATCAATAACGCAAGTGCCAAAACGCATGCATATGCGAATAAGGCTACTTCAACAACAGTAATAACTAATGCAATAAGTAAACTGAACATAACTAATTATTTTTAATGTTTTATTTCGATCTTCTAATAATTTCTTGTTTCGTCTGCTCATCTGGTTCCCACTTACCAGCACCTTCACCTTCTATGACAGATCCTTTTGACTTCGCATTTTCTAACTGTCGGTTGATTTCGTCTGGTGTGTCAGATTGGCTAATTTTCCCATTTGGATGATAAGTCATATTTCCATTGGGCTTGATTTCTATCACGCCAACTTCAATCTCTCCCGTCCAAATTTTTCTCATCAGCATACACTTTTTGTAGAACTTTGAAGCTTTGAATCTGTCATAAGCTTCAAGTAACAATCCCAATACTGCAACGCAGGCCCATGTAAACGCTATTGCTGTAGCAACAGAAATAACCAATGTAATCAGGTAAATACCTACAAACGTTAATATTCCCATAATGATACTTTATTAAATTACTTTATAGTCTCCGACTGGTTAATGACATTCAAAACTTCTTCTTTTTCTTTACCAACCACTTCACGAGGAGCATATTGGTTCATTCGTTTCTTTGTTGACTTATAATCTTCTATTACACTCTTCAAAACTTCTTCCGTTAATAATGGATTTTCACTCACGGCAAGAATCTTTCCAATTGCCCCCAATGTGATTCTGCGAATATCTCCTCCTGTTAATCCCTCAGAACAATTAGCAATATCATCATATGAAAAATCAGAGCTTTTGGGTATTTCGCCACCTTCTGAATATTTTCCATCAGAACATCCTAGGTGCATTTGCCAAAGTAGCACAAGCTCATCATGACCAGGTAACGGAAATTCAACTTGGAACATTGTCCGCCTATAAAATGCCTCGTCATAGTCTTCAAAACGGTTTGTTGTTAAAACCAATATAACCTCATATGTGTCCATCAGATTTAGCAAATGACATTTTATCTGATTATTGGTATCAGAGTTTGCACCATCAGATCGTCTTTTACTAAAGAGACCATCTGCCTCATTTAGTACAATAACCGCATTTTTCTTCTTGGCTTCCTCAAACAGTGATGTCAAATTGCTTTCTGTCCCACCCCAAAGACTACTTTGAATTTGAGAGTATGATGCTTTTATTATTTTACGTCCGCAAGCATAGGCAACGGCTTCTGCTGCAATTGATTTTCCAGCACCAGAACCACCATAAAAGTTAATACCAATGCATGCTTCATTTCTCATAAAACGCTTAACACCCCATTTCTCTAAAAACAAATCTTTCTTATTAATATATGCAGCAACCTCATTTAGTTGCTCACAAGTATGTTCGTGTAAAATCAAGGATGACAAATCCCACTTGGGGTCTACACAAAGCCAAACAACCTTGTCATTACCAATCAATTTTCTTGACTGTGTATTTTCTTTTTTGGTTTCCCTTGGAGATTTATCTTTCTCATCCAAAGACCAAGTCGATCCGTTAACTATTGGCATTTTTTTTTCAGGGATTGAGGGTAAATTGATATTTTTAACATTTAAAATATTAGCAGGAGTTTGAGTCCAGTCCATACATTGACGAACACGTAAATCAGCATAGTCCTCAGTGCCAAAAATACTCGTTTCCGTTGTCATCAATTGTTCTGTTCCATAGAGTATTGAGAAAGGACGAGGTAGCTCGTTTGTAAACTCAATCGCCTCTTCAAGAAGGGTTTCGTCGTTTTTGCATTCAAACAAGAATCGATCTGTATCATGATTATCAAGAAACAAGACTAATTTGAAATCAAATGGATATTTCCCAAAATGCTCTGCCAATTTTCTGCGCAAACGTTGATTTCCACGAATGCGATTACCAGCTTTTACTTCATCAAGGAGAATTCCACGATAAGTAAAATCAAGAACACCATCAAGGACATCAGAATAATCTGCCTGAATATGTTCTTGGCTTAGAATTTTTTTTTCTTTAGCGTCTCGCTCATCCTCATCGGAATCTCCCAAGAACGGAATCAACTTCTTGCTAAATCTCTTTAAAGCAGAAAAGAATTCATCTTGGCGATCCTTTGTTTTAAAATAGAACTGGCTATATAGCTCTTCGCTTACTCCTTCAGCCCACACCTCACCAAACACAACAATGTCATTGCGTACGTTCTTTAGTGTCTGGCGGAGATGTTTCAAAAATGAAAATGGTTGTCCTATAGCATGGTCTATGCGAAAGCCATCAACTCCCATCTGGGCAAGTCTTTCGGCTTTTGATGCCATATACTTAGCGGCCCCTGGATTTTCCAAGTTAAACTTAGGCAGATCAGGTAGATTCAGAAATGAAACATAATCGTCACTATCCGCCTTCTTGAAAAAGAACCAATCACGATGCTTTCCTCCTTTGTTCAATAGCGCTTCCTGAAAGATATCACTCCAATAAAAACAGTGATTAGGGACGAAGTCACAAATCACTCTCAAGCCTTTCTCATGGGCAACATTCAGCAGATTTTGAAAAATCTCCCAAGTCCCGAAATGAGGTTCAACCTCATCATAACTCAAAGTATGATATCCGTGATACCCCGCAGTCTTTAGGAAAGGAGTTAACATAATGGTATTAAAACCAAGATACTTGATATAATCAAGTTTATCAATGACTCCTTGAAGTGTACCTCCACAGAAGTCATTCACACTTGGTGGTGGTGTTTGCCATCCCCCATTGAACCTATCCACCATTATATGGTAGATTCTAGCATTGTCAAACCATTGAATTTCGTTCATATCGTTACTTGTTTTGACTTAATGTGTAGACAAACTATTTCGTTCTATCAACTTTAATAATAAAAAAACTCAATTCTCAAAGTAACCATTAAAAACAACACCGTAAGTCCTCAACGCCAGCCTGATGACTGAACGTTGAGGACTTCCTTTTATATCCCTTTAATCCGTAATGGATTCCTATGTTGTTTAGCGCAAGTGGTACATCCATATTTGCTCTTTGTATTAGCGGTTAGACTTTTATTCACCAATTCCTGCACTAAGATTCAGACGCAGAAAAAGCACAGGCAACAGCATTATCTCTAACGAGAAATCTGCCATAAAGGTACGAAATATTTGGGACATAAAATTATAAATGGGTCAAAATTTAACATATTGTAATAAAAAACGGCTAAAAAAGCGTCAAAAACACCCGACTTAAACTCAGTATTGCAGAATTTTCCACCTACTTTCTTACATGACGATGATTGCTTGCATCCATAGGTCAAGCTCATTTTAACACCGCTCCACTCAACAATCACTCTGCTTCTTGCCATACTTCAAGCATACTCAAATAGTATGTCTGAGTATGGCTACACTATGCCAACACTATGGGAAGGATATTGCTAAACTATGTGTCAGTATCAGAAAATGCTATTTACTATGCCGATAATGCCACCAAGGAGTGCTCCAAGCCACACAATAGCACGAAGTTCCTTATTCATCACTGAGAGAATAATACGTTCTGATTCGTCCATATCCATTTCATTGATACGTTCACGGATAATACGGCTTATGTCTATAGTAGAAAGAATCTTTGGCAGATGAACAGAGATGACCTGCCTGTAGCCATCAAGAAGGATATGGCGCAGTTGCGACAATTGCTCATCGTGACCTCTGAGTAATTCGCAGACTTGTGTATCAAGAAGTTTGTCAGATTCCTGGCCAATAAGATTGGTGATGATTTCTTCAGAATTGTTGCTGATAATCTGATTGATATGCTTCGACAACAGATGCTCTGCTGTTTCTTGGAGCAGAATAAGGAATTGCTCAGCATTGAAAGCAAATCCCAGCAGACTGTGCTCCATCTTGCTGAAGGCATGTTCTACAGCAGCATGTGCCAACATGTTGCCAAGATTAGAGTCTGCAAGACGGCTATGAATTTGGGCAGCAAGTTCACTTCCTGCGTCGGACTGAATCTTAGCGAGATCCTGGCTCGATATAAAATGCCCAAGGAACTCACGAAGGGTTTCACCATTTACCTTCTGGCGCGAAATGAAGGTGTCGTACTCACTTCCAATCATTGTCAGCATCTCCTCAGACAGGAGGTTCTTCTCCAGAACTTCCTTGTTCATCAGGTTCTCGCTGATGGAACTGCCTACGGCTTCGGCTATACGTCCCCTCTCCTTTGGAATGAGTCCTGGAGTGAACGGCAGTTGCATTCCTAAGAGATATTTTGGCTGGTGCGGACGAAACATCAATTTTATGGCGACCCAGTTCGTAAGGCCACCGATGAGAAAGCCAGTGGCTGGTCCTATGAGCAAAGAAAGTTCAATATTCATAGGTAATACCGATTAGTTGAATTAGCAGCAAGTCAGTCCTCAATAGCAATCATAAAGAAATCCTGCGTTCCATCGTCAGACTTTCCAACAACATACACATCGTCATAATCGTCTGTCGTGGATGTGATGGTTCCTGTGAAATTTTTGATAATTGTCGCTACGATTTCCTTGTTTTCAATACGATCCTTTAGCTCTGGCTGCTCTTCAATGGCTTTATGGTAGTCATAGACGCCTATACGAGCAGTCTCAACATCAACCACACCATATGAGTACTTTTCTGGCGTTTCTGCAATCTCGTCAATCTTTTCCATCATCTCCTCTAAGCGGCCTTTAATGACATAGTAAGCACTGTCACCCCAGGTAATAACTTCCATATCTATGCAAGATAGCTCGGAATCGAGGTCACCAGCATCTTCTTTCGAGAAGCACGGATCCATCAGCAGGATATTCGTGTTTACATAGTTAATCGTTTCTTCGAACATGGTGTAAATTCTATTTAAGTTTGAAACCACCTAATACACAGATGCGAATTTCGTCACAGACTGGAGCATCAACTTCAAAACTCTACATCACAAAGATGTCATCACCCATATCACAGAAAACGATGTGTTTCCGTTTTCGTTCTGTGGCCATCAGGCACACTTGAACTGTGGGGCTACAACAAATATTTAGTGTAGAAATATCAAAATTTATTCTGCTGATTTAATCCAACGGCGGCTCCCAAGTAAAGTACTTGCTGTTCTTTATTTTAGCCAAGGCATATCGCAGGCACATAGAAACTTGGGTTGTTGTTATCAATACCCGCTGGCCTTTATAATCAATAAAGAAGCACGATTTGTCCATGCAATCATCCGGAATATAAACGTCTGGCATCTGATGGAACATATCGTCTTCAAACCAGTTTCCTCTGACATGCTTCAGCATATAATAGTGCAAAGGTTTGTCGAAAAAGATAGCATATGGCGCAATAATTATCGGGTAGATAGCGCCACGCTCGTCTTTGTACCAGTTGTCTGGATTCATATAGGGAATCGTTTCCCTAATCGTTGGTGGTCTATAATCATTCATGTTCAACACAATGCTAATTAATCTCTAAATGAATTGTTTTGTGAGGGTTCACCGCTTTAATTACCTTTCCATCGTTTTCAGTGTAAACGTCCTTCTAACTCGAGGTCACACTGCTTACAGACATATTCCGGCATCAGCGCCTTCAGCGCCAACAGATTATCCCCATGAATAATCATGTTCTTGCTCAGCGAAGCATCCTTTTGGCCCCACCACGCTTTTCTGCGCCTCCCCCTTTTCCACACCTCTCTCCCTGCTGAACCCATGTTGATGTTCCAGCGTATAAAATGGCACTTCCAAGTGGTAGTTCATCACATTCTCATTCCCTATCCAATAGTTAGAAACACCTATACAGCCTGTATCATGGGGGAATTCACCAAGAGGATTCTCTGCAAACTCATCTATCCGCTCAATAGCATCCTCCAACCGACCTTTAATAGCATAGTAATAGCCATCTGCATAGGTATCGATAACAAGGTCAGAACAATACAGTTCAGGGTCTATATCGTTGTCATCATCTCTCGAATAACACGGGTTCATCAGCTGGACATCCATGTTTACATAGTTCATCGTTTCTTCGTACATAGTGTTATGCAACTTTCTTATACTGTTCTAACACACAATTTACCAATTTTTTCAGATGTTCCTCATCGGCAATTGATTCTGAGAAATCAGCAATAGGGAAGAACAAATCGAAACCTATCTCTGCTGCAACACTTGCCCCTTTCACGTCAGCAGTAGTTGCCAACATCATGCCGTCATCAACTACTATCACATAAAAATTAAGGTTCTAGTGGATTTAGTGTGAATTAACTTAATGAATTTAACGTTTCAGCGTAAGCTTCTTAAACATCAACTTATTGAAATGGCTGTGTCACAGCCAAAAACGAGAGTTGTGTATATCGGGATTGTTAATTTTTTAACGCTCTCGAAATGTTAATTCACACTAAATCCACTAGAACCAAAATTAATAGCAGTTATAGGAGCATGGAATTCCTCAAGATTAACAGCTATAGGGCCATGAATACCTTCTTCCTTGCCCATATCACGGAGAGCCTCCTCTGTAAGACTGGCAACAAGCGTTTCTACTACAGCTGGCATAACATTTTCCAGCCAACTCTTAACTGCATTGATCATTTTTTCGTCCATAATCTCGCAAAATTTTGTTGTTTAATGTAGAGTTTCCTCAAAAAGAGCAATTTCTAACAAGTTTTAGAAAAAACTATTAACTGCTCCAATAATGCCACCAAGTAAGGCTCCGAGCCAAACTATAGCGCGTAATTCCTTATCCATGACATCCAGAATAATCCGTTCTCCTTCTTCGATATCAAGCTCATTTATGCGGTTACGGATGATGCGACTGATGTCAATGGTAGATAGTATCTTAGGTAGATGTATAGAGATAACCTGTCGATAGCCATCGAGCAAAATTGCACGAAGTTGAACTAATTGTACATCATGACCAAGCATAAGGTCACAGACACGTGTGTCAAGCAGTTTGTCAGACTCCTGACCAATAAGGTTGGTTACAATTTGCTCGGAGTTGTTGCTGATAATTTGATTAATGTGTTTCGATAACAGTTGTTCTGTAGGTTCTTGCAGAAGAATAAGGAATTGCTCAGCATTAAAGGCAATTCCTAACAAACTATTCTCCATTTTGCTGATGGCATGTTCCACCGCAGCATGAGCCAGCATCGTGCCAAGATGGGAATCGGCTAGACGACTGTGAATCTGTGCGGCAAGTTCACAACCAGCATCAGATTGAATCTTGCTAAGGTCTTCAGTTGAGAGGAAATGACCAAGAAAAACGCGAAGTGTTTCTGTATTCACTCGCTGCTTAGCAATGAAGGTATCATAACCTTCACCTATCTTTTTGAGCATGTCTTCCGACAAGAGATTCTTTTCCAGAACTTCTTTATTCATCAAGTTCTCACTGATGGAAGTACCAATAGCTTCTGCTATGCGTCCACGCTCCTTTGGGATAAGACCTGGAGTGAAAGGAATCCTCATCCCAAAGATATATTTTGCCTCGTACGGGTGTAGCATCATCTTTATTGCGAGCCAGTTCGTAAAATAACCGATTGCACTCCCACTGAGTGGTCCAATTAAGTAAGATAACTCTATATTCATAACTGTAATATTCTATATTCTGCGTTAGACATTTTGGGAATTTCACGAGTCAGTTTGCCATAATGAACAGCCTGTATGGCCTTGTTGATGATGCCATGACCTACAGCAAGAATTGTCTTATCGGGAAAGGTCATCTTTACCCACTCCAACAAAGATTTAGCCCGTTGCAACAATACCTCCATTTTCTCCACATTTTCTGGCATAGGCAGACTTTTGAGATCTGGAATGTAGCAACCAGTAAAGTCGCCCCAATCCCGTTCACGGAGTAATGATGTGGTATAAACTGACAAGTTCAGGCGGTGGCCAAATTTCTGTGCTGAATCGTATGCCCGTTGCAGGTCACTTGATATAATCGCACCGAAATGAATCTCAGACAAAGAAACTGCAAGCTCCTCCATCTGTGCAATCCCTGCAGGAGTCAATTCTCCCTGTCTTTGCCCCTGCATAATCTTTGCGACATTATCCTTCGTCTCTCCGTGACGGACAAGATACAACGTAGCCATAAGCTATTCAGTTACAGTAATAATCTGTATTTTGATTGTATGGGACTCACCTTCAATCGTGTTCAACACCAACTTGATTTCAATATCCTCATAGCAATCCATAAAATCGTTCATAGCATTCAACTCGTCCATCGTCAGTGAAGCATCATTTGACATCAGGATCTGAACATGGAAATAGCGTGGTTTCTTACCTATGCCGTCTATCTCCGGCTTCAAGGTCTGTACGAGTTTCCCTATACGGTCTGCGTCTTCAGAACTTGGCTCCGTAATGGATGCTTCACATAGATAGGCGATTTGCTTATCGCGCATCTGTGCCTTGAAACTGAATATCTCATCATCATTAAGACTAAACCCTGACTGGCTTTTGTCTTGGAACTCCTTGATAAGGGCGAGTCCCTGTTCTTCTGTTATCTGTTTCATCGTGACATGCTTATTCGTTAAACACTAATATCCCGCTGTAATTATCTGGCATATTGGATTTTTCACACAGGTATTTCACAATATCAACCACTTCCTCTGGTGACTTATCATCCATCAATCTGTCTATAAGTATGTCTGGATTGACATAGGAACTAACGCCATCCGTACATAGGAAAAGTCTGTCACCAGACTGTAAGTCGAACTTCCTTATCTCTACGTCGGCATTCTGATGGTGATAGGAGAAGAAACTTCGGTTGATGTACTCTCCCCACACACTTTGTTCGATATGGTCTTCTGTACGATAGACAATACCCACATTGGGTCGAAGGAGGTAACAACGACTATCGCCACAATGAGCAATAGTTACTTTGCCATTATAGATAGCAGCAAGTACCAATGTGGTGCCCATCTCTACTTTGTGGAAGACATCGGCTTTTGCATCTAACGCTTCTGATGCCAGACGGAAAGCCGTCTGCAATACAGGCTCAATACCATCGACAAAGGATGCTTGTTCCCAATACTCACAAATTGTCGTACAAACAACCTGACTGGCCACCTCGCCCATGGCGTGGCCACCCATCCCGTCACACACCACAAAGAGATAGCGGCCATCGTCAGAATCACTTACGTATTGACAATAGTCTTCATTATTGCGTCTATTTCCTTGCTCGGAGAAACTTGTATAAGTTATCTTATTCATATCGTGCAAAATTACAAAAAATACTTATATTATCTTGCAAGGGACTCCATTTTATAACTATAATTAAGACCTTCAAAAGAAGTTCTTCCCATCGTTCATCATCTTTGAAATCTTCCATAAAATGGTACCACAGCCCTCCTCTACACGCTGGAGTACGTATGTATACATGTAGCCGGTATCTCCTGAAGGGTCAGGCAAACCAGTTCTTTCTTCAAAACATATCTCGTTAAAAAGATGGATACGATTCCAGCGCACGTATGGTAGCCGCTTCTGCACCTCTACCACGTGGAAGTGTTCCATGCAAATGACGTAGTCTGCAGAATTAAGCACCTCCTCCGAAATGAATTTAGCCTTGCCCTTAAGATCATAACCTGCCTTCTGAGCATATGCCTGCATTGTGGAATCTCTGGGTTCTCCTGCATAATCATGTACCCCAGCGGAATCTACTTCTACCCCGTTTATCCCTCTTTCTCTTAACATCTGTTTCAGGACTACCTCACAGAGAGCACTCCTACAGATATTTGCACTACATACAAAAAGTATCTTCATTGTTCATACATTTAGTCAAGCCATATAACGCTATCATTAATCTCCTGCCTATATAATGACCATAATCTCTTTTCAATTAAAGAATCAACTGCAGGATAACCTTTTATATAGATGGTCTCAAGAACCCATCGTGCTCCTCGCCTACCAAGACAAGCGTGATCACTGGCTTTCAGATAATACTGTCGAGCCAAAGGTATGTCAATAGCACTGTCATTGGGAATTTTTGCATAGTGGTCACCCAGAAGACGGTAAGCCATCGGGAAACGGTCTGCTATCTTCAAAAGGGTCTCTGGTTGTAAATCTCCACCATATCCCTCACCAGCTGCTATGATGTCCTTGAAAACATCGGCAATGACACTGCCACCCAGAATGCTCCTATCGCAATACGCAATAGCATCTTCTCTATTGCCCTTCTTCCATGACACTATTGCCTGTATGAGGAACCCTTCAGGAATTCCCAAATCCAACATATCTTTAGACCTGGCCAATATGGAGTCTTCACTCTCTGTATGGTTAAGAATATCTAATGCTTGGAAAACGATTTTTATAGCATCACTGTCAGAGATATTCTTGAATAGTGTTGTCATATTAGGGATGGCCATGTATTCTTCTGCCATAGATCCCATCGTCATTAAATTGAGTAGATTCGGCTTTCCTAATGTGCCGTCAAGATGATACAGTGCCATCTTCACGTATGCATCTCCAATTCCGAGCCGTGCCTGATCAAAGTAATACTGCACACTGTCAGAGAATGTCTCTTTCAAATGCGGGATAGCCTCCTGTGACACAGACTTCTCCGCATCTATAGAAAAACCCTGCTCACCACAGCTAGTAACAATAATCATCATAACGGCTAGTACAGTAACCCAACCTCTATAGAACTTGCAGTTACTTTTATGTGTCGGTGTTTCCTCAAAAGAAAGATGTCGTACAAAACGATTCATCATTTTCTTCAAGTATTTGAAACTGCTATGATGACCCTTCGAATGATGAGCCATCCAATCTATTTTTTCTCTGCATGTTCCCATATTTCTCCTTCTCTAAGATTTATGTTATGTATGAATTGTCCCCAATTATACCCTTTCTGGGGTGTCGTTTAAAGCAAAGATTGTGAGCAGGCACTCACGTGTCTCTTTGATACGATTTTCGTCAACCTGAATAGTGAGTTTGTTGCCGTTACCGTCACGGCTGACATGCAGCCATTCCTCATCCACAGTATAGGTCCAATCTTCCTGAGAGGAAACTTTCACTGTCTTGGCATCCTCACCAGCCTTGAAATCCAAGTAGTGCTTATCAACATCTACTTCAGGGTAATACGACGTGCTAACGGTGATCTCGTCCTTCTGGCAAGAGAACAGAATCACGCACAGTGTCATAACGGCTGCCATCGCAAAGAGGCTCTTCATAATGTTCTGTTTCATACTTTTTCTTTTTTGTTGTTGATTATTGGGTTATTTATCTCTTACACTCTTAACAGATGCCGCCAATAACAAGAAACTATCAAATTCTGTACAAATTAGTCTTTGGACATCAGACCAGAGAGGATGGCACTGATGCATGCATTCCGTTTCTTGCGCTCACTCTCAAAGGTGAGTTTATCAGGTGTTCCATTCGGGAACAGAGGAGCATCCTCCTTGCGTCCCATGGTGATGTTGATGTTGAGACGGCAGCGGTCCTTGAAGCGGACGGTGGCTGCATAACGATAGCAGAAACGTTCAAGTTCAAGGGAACGTTCAGTAAGCCCCGATACCCAACCGATATGGTTGTAGTACTCTATCTCGTTGTGAAGGACAAACTCACCGACTGCTTCTGCGATGGTGGAATAACGTGAAAGCAACATGGGGTGGGCATCCGTAAGTGCCTTTAGGGACTTCAGCTTCGGTTCAGTCTGCTTCATTAGGTCGTATGCGAGGTCATAGTGTGCTTGAATCAGCTCGATATGCTGGAATCCTGCCAGACGGGCTGCTTCTACCGTAGCCGCCTTCTGGGTTGCATCGAACTTGGCAGGCACAGAGATAACAATGCTGCCACCATCATTCACTTCAGCATTGGCAGCAAGTGCCTTGATAATCTCAGCAGAGAGCTGCTGGGAAGTGAAGTCTTTCTTGAGATTCTTACTACGATAGACCTCGACGGTACCCATCGTACGCTTGAACTCCTTAAAGATGTCTGTCGATACCGTGCGACCGTCCCAGGTCTTGGTAGCACGGAGTACCTGATTGGCCAGTTCATTGGCGGCAGTGTCACCTGTGTGGATAATACCCTTGCGGGTGATGGACACGATAGAAGGAATCGTATCTTTCTGCGTGTTACTCTTCTTGATGACTGGCGCGCCATTCTCAATCACGGCAATAGCCGAGTTGGTCGTGCCGAGGTCAATGCCTCGGTTGATTTTCCCATTGTTGTCCATTTTAATCGATATTATAGAGTTACTGATTATTCTGCCCTACGGTGATACTTGCAGCCTGAATCATTCTTCCAGCACGGTTCACCTGCGGCTTCTGTACTGAAGTAATAATGGAACTGCCAGGTGAAACATTCTCATCTTCTACAAAAACAACCAGAGCATGCATACCTTCGCAATAGTCTGTCCCCAACAAGGGTACGATATCATAATCCTCTGCCCGAAGAGTGGCTTTCATACGGTCAATGGCCTTCGATATTTGCTTACGACCAGAAACTTCCTGCATGTGATAGAGGTTATTTTCGATGCGAGAGACTTCACCGATAAGGGACATTACAGAAGAATCACCGATACCTCCTACCCTCGTGATGCGAGTAATCTCCTCCTTCAGGAACTTTTTTTCCTTCTCAGCCTGCTCCAGTATGGCTTTCATTTCAAAAACCTCACTGAGATTACGACGATATTTCACCCAATTTACGACTGCAACAAATAACATGATTGCTGCAAAAACAATTGAAAAATAAAAAGCTGTTATCATAATCCTTGATTTTAGAATTTCCTTTAAAAACCTATTGTCCTACGCCCCTTGCTATCCAATCTCTCGTTGTCACAATGACGTAATAGCGTTTCAAGTAAATCTTCTGTTGCTCCATGAAGAATACTGTCAATTGTGTAGTGACGAGCTATATTTTCAATCTGACCACCACTGAAATCGTACTTTGATGCTAACGAACGAGATTCCTCTTCTGAAAGGATAGGTATCATCTCGTGCCAGATACTGGCTCTTGCTTCTATTGTAGGCTTGGCAAATTTCACCTTATAAAGGAAACGTCGCTCAAATGCCTTATCCAAATTCTGTGCCAAGTTTGTAGTAGCGATCAAAATACCATCAAGTGTTTCCATCTCCTGCAAGATGATGTTCTGAATGGTGTTCTCCATTTTTTCGACGGCACGTTCTGCCCCTTCCTGACGTTTTCCAATGACAGCATCAGCCTCATTGAACAGCAGAATCGGAGTCACCTTAAATTCCTCGACTTTCTGGCGGTAAGAATCAAAAATCTGTTTGATATTTTTCTCGCTTTCACCAACCCACATGCTTTTGATTTCTGATATATTAACCTGCATAATATCTCTTCCAGTCTTACGGGCTAATTGAAGAACTGTTTCCGTCTTGCCTGTACCTGGATCTCCATAAAAGAGACAAGTAAATCCACAACGGAACCCAGACTCCTTCAGTCTGGAACGAATCATCTGATATTGACTCTCATCCAACAATTCCCCAAGGTCAGTTATCTGACTTTGAATAGAAGAATCATAGAAAAGCTTCTTCTCCACAATCCCCTCCACCGAAAGGAGATCACCTTTCTTCTTATTCTCAATCATTGTTGAGAGATTCAACTCCGAGAAAAGATTCTGTTTTGCCTGTAGAGTCATCTTAAAGGATTCTCTATTGACAAAGCCGTTATCATTGTTGTATTCTATGATTTTTGCCTCAAGCAAAGAATGGCTACCCTCATAGAGATACCCTCTTATTCTTTTCCAAAGCCTTCTTTCCTCTCTACCATACAAATATTCAATATCACGATAGCCAATATTATCATCGTTGTTGTTCACAAAAAGATGAGAAAACAGGATTAGTAACAATTTGTCATCTCCGCTCAATTTGTAACTATCCAACTTTTGGACAAACAGCAACTGTTTGTTACAATCTAACAGGTCACTAATCTTCTCACACATCCCATAGTAACTGAGTTCTTCCGCATGACGCATATCAAAGATTTCCTCTATCATTCCAAACAACTGATGACAGGTCAGACCAGAACAATCAGCCGGGACATATTTCTCGTCATGCTGAAACGATTCAATTACCTCCATTGGAACACGATATGAAATGCCACGCCTGTCGCGGCAACAGCGAACCATTTCTCGTTTCTCCAAAACATCGATGTCATTCATATACCTGATGAGACGAGTGGTCCGGCATCCAACATATTGACCGAAATCACCAAGGGTTATGCTACAATCATCGCTGTTATCTATGAACAGTGCCATCATGACACATTGCTCCTTGGTCAAATCCAGTTTGGCCGACATATACCTAATATATCTGTCTGCCTTTCGGTAGAATTCTGAACTCAATTGAGAATCTTTTGCCTTATCAACTATGTGCTCTACGGCAGAGAGCAAATCCAGGCTCTTTTTCTTTCTAGACATATCCATAACCCGTTGGCGGAATTAATTTAGTGCGTACTTAATCCTGCCTAAGGGCTTTCCAT
>ERZ842401.2548-NODE-2548-length-24280-cov-4.638225_pt1 | contig 24280 bp, 18 predicted proteins | sample MGYA00521270_ERZ842401 | MGnify/ENA primary metagenome ERZ842401 (study PRJEB31892, sample SAMEA3878208) | bioreactor metagenome | biome: Moose rumen | place: Sweden | collected 2011-10 | study: EMG produced TPA metagenomics assembly of the PRJEB12797 data set... | reverse complement strand
AGATATTTTGAGCTGTTCCGTCAAAAGTATCTAATTCAATCAGAAAGGCAATTCAAAAATTTTGAAGACTTGAATAAAAATCCTCCCATTGCTGATGCATATATTGTTGGAAGTGACCAAGTTTGGAACTGCAATTATATTGATGCTCCCCATTCTTTGCCTTATCGTGCATATTTTCTGGATTTTGGGAGCGAAAATACAAAACGGATTTCGTATGCGGCAAGTTGGGGCATAGAGAAACTTCCGAAAGACTATGAAAAGAAAATAACTCCTTTGCTCTCTCGGTTTGCTTATGTGTCGGTACGAGAAAAAAGCGGAGTTGATTTGTGCCGTAAGTGCGGCGTAGAAAATGCAGAATGGGTATGCGACCCGACGCTACTGCTAGGTGCAGAGGCTTACCGCGCGATTTATAGAGAAAACGAGGTCAGAAAGCCAAGCCGAAAATATATTCTTCTTTATATTTTGAATAATGAATGTGATTTTGACATTCAGACTGTGTATGATTTTGCTGACGAAAAAGGGCTTGAGGTCGTATATGTAACAGGAAACGCAATGCGTGATGAGCATAAAAAATATTTTGCGACGATTCCAGAATGGCTGTATTTGATTGACAACGCAGAATATGTTATTACGAATAGTTTTCACGGTGCGGTATTCTGTACGATTTTCCATAAACAATTCGCCGTTGTAAAACTTTCAGGAAAAGCAAGCAGTATGAATGTGCGATTTGATTCATTGTTTGCTTTGCGAGGAACAGGAAACAGATATTTGTCTAGTGCGGATTTTTCTGTGCTGGAAGAATCGTATGAACCGCATGAGATTCGAGTTTCAGAACGATTTCTTGCGACGATTGATGACAAAGAAAGCACTGGTGTGAAATCTCACCCTGTAATCTCAATCATCGTACCCGTGTACAAGGTGGAGCAGTACCTGCGCCGCTGCCTCGACAGCATTGCCGCGCAGACCTTCGCCGACTGGGAATGCATCCTCATTGATGACGGCTCTCCCGACGCAAGTGGGGCAATCTGCGATGAGTATGCGGAGCGCGACAGCCGCTTCCGCGTGATTCATCAGGAAAACAAGGGCGTGAGCGCGGCACGGAATGCCGGGCTTGACGCGGCAAAAGGCGAGTGGATTGGCTTTGTGGACAGCGATGACTGGATTGAGCCGAACATGTATGAGCACCTCTACAATGACGCAGTGAAAACAAAGGCTGACTGCGTTGTCTGCGGATTCTTCGGGCAGTCAAAACGCCGCGTAAAAAAGATGTGCAGAACAGAGAAGGCGCTGAAGCTGCTGTTCTTGCCGAGCGGCTTCGGCGGCTTCTCTTTTCTGCGGCTCATCGCCGCAGAAAAGGTTCGTAACATTCGCTATGACACAACTATTTCATATATGGAAGATGTTAAGTTCTTCTATGAGGCATTCAAAAATTGCAAGTCGGTTTATTGGGATAATGAGCCGCTGTATCACTATGAACAAAATACAACTTCGGTAACTCATCAGTTCGGGCTAACAAAAAATGCAAAATCTGCATTACAGATGCTTGAAACCTTGCAAATGTCAGAGCAGAAAAAAGATATTTCGAGAGCTGTTTTGATAGATAAATTATGCTTTTGTATTGCACTTGCACTTATGTATATAAAGAATAACGAAATAAATAATCCGTCTTTTGTTTTGCTACAGCAGCTTTTGCATAAGCATTTTTTCTTTGCGATTTTTTCGCAGCATATTTCTCTTTATAAAAAATGCTTGCTGGTAATAATTCTGTTTCCTCAGCTATCTAAACTGCTTTCTCTAAAACGCCGCTTTGCTAGTATGAAAAAGACCGCAATACAACATGACGGGGGGGGGATAAATGTATAGCTATTTTACCAATTATAACCTCTCGCTCATCGGCTTGTACATCTCTTTTATCGAGGTGTGCAGCATGAGAATCGGGATTATGACATTCTGGTGGGCTAACGACAACTACGGGCAGCTCCTTCAGTGCTATGCGCTCCAAAAATACCTTCGCGATTTAGGACACGACGCATTTTTGATTCGCTATAAGCCTGCGAATGACGCCCGGCGGCTCACTTTCAAAGAGCGCGCTTTGTACGCGGCACGACACCCAGTACAAACGCTTGGAATTATCAGCGCGAAATTCGATAAAACAAAGCCTCTTCACACCAGTGGCGAGGAAGAAAGAAAGCGCAATTTTGACGGCTTCAGGAATGAATATATTGTTTCTTCTGAGCGGATATATACAAGCTACAAAGAATTAGCAGAGCAGACTCCCTTTGCAGATATGTATATAGTCGGCTCTGACCAGATTTGGAATTTTGAAACGGCGTTTAATATGAACGTCATTAACAGTTGGTTTCTTAACTTTGTTCCGCGGGGAGCGGTAAAAGGCTCTTATGCGGCTAGTTTCGGCAGAAATGCGCTGTCGCTAGATGTGCAAAAAGCAATTAAGCCGCTGCTGAAAGATTTTGATTTTGTAACTGTTAGGGAAAACTCTGGAGCGGCAATCTGCAAAAAAATGGGAGTTGAAGCAAATGTCGTTTGCGACCCGACGCTTTTGCTTTCAAAACAGCAGTATTGTCAATTGTTTGCTGAAATTCAGCCTCCTAAGAAAAAATATGTCTTTTTGTATTTGCTTTCAAATACCTGTTCGTTTTCTGTTCGGAAACTGTCTGCGTGGTGCAGGACGAATGATTTTGAGCTTGTCTATGTTTCTGGAAATGAGGGGTGGAAGAAGTGCGATTACGATGATGGGGAAATTGAGAAGTCGTATTTAACGATTCCTGAATGGCTTGCGTATCTTTCAAACGCAGAATATGTGATAACGAATTCGTTCCATTGCAGTTTGTTTTCTTTGCTTTTTGAAAAGAAAGTTGCAGTCGTACCGTTACGCGGGAGTGTAAAAAATACTAATAACAGGATTGACAGCTTGTTTTCAAATCTTAAAGTGCACAAATCAGAAATAAAGAAAAATGATTTCATCACTTTACTTTCGCTTCGTTCGCAAGAAATAAACACGGATTTTATAGAAAGAAGCAGACAGATTTTGAATTCATTTTTTACTGGTGTGAAAAAAGATATTAGTTAGACACAGAGTAATTCTGTTATAACTGTTTGCATTGCAAACAAAGTGTTCTTTGACATTTCTATTTTTGAGGGAAGGGGAAAATCTTACCGAAAACTTGCGGCGTTTGCGTCGTAAGTTTTCACTGGTGTTGACAGTTTTATCCTTGTGTGGTATGTCTATAGTGAAAACTTGCGTCGTATTCGTTGTAAGTTTTTACTATAATTTGTGCTTGAGACAAGGGAATATGATAAAGAGAACTGTATATCTTCAGAAAATAATTGATTACATGTGGGACGGTCAGGTAAAAGTCATAACAGGAATCAGGCGTTGCGGTAAGTCTACGCTTCTGTTTGAGCTTTTTTACGATTATCTTATAGAAAACAATGTTTCCGCTGATTGCATTATAAAAATTCCGCTTGATAAGCGGGCGTATGCAAAATACAGAAATCCTGTTTCGCTTGCCGATTATGTTGAAGGTATATTGTCTGGAAGGTCGGAGAAATTCTATCTTTTCATTGATGAGGTGCAGTTCTGCCATTCTGTTCCTGATGAAGATAACCCCGGATATGAGATTACCCTGTATGACATGCTCAATGAGTTGAAGGATTACAAGAATCTTGATGTTTATGTTACCGGAAGCAACTCAAAAATGCTCTCCACGGACATTGCGACGGAGTTTCGCGGGCGGTCGTCTCAGATACATGTGTATCCGTTGAGTTTTTCTGAATATCATGAGGCTAGAAACGGTGATAAGCGGGATGATTTTGACGAATATATGTTATATGGAGGGCTTCCGTATCTTCTGCATTTAAAAAATCCCGCACAGTACAGGCAGTATCTGGCATCGCTTTTTAATGAAGTGTATGTTAAGGATATTGTGGAACGAAAAAAAATTGAGCGGACTGACATTCTGGAGAACATATTGGACTTGCTCAGTTCTATGATTAGCTCGCTTACGAATCCGCTCAATGTCACCAATTCGTTGAAAAGCATGAAAAATGAAAAACTGAGCGTGAATACGGTAAGCGATTATATACGCTATTGTGAGGATGCTTTTTTGATAAGCGAGGCAAAGCGGTACGATGTCAAGGGGAAGCACTACTTTGATTATCCGAACAAGTATTACTTCACGGACATCGGTTTGCGGAATGCAAGACTTGGCTTCAGACAGTTTGATTCCGGGCACATCATGGAAAATATTATATACAATGAGCTTCTTTCAAGAGGCTATGCTGTGGATATAGGCGTTGTCGTTGACCGGCGGAAAGGCGCAAATGCTCAGAAAGAAATTGACTTCGTGGTGAACAACGGAGACAAGCGCGTATATATTCAGTCCGCATGGCAGATGAATACCGATGAAAAAATCAATGCGGAACTGGATTCTTTGAAACTTGCCAAAGATTTTTTCTCAAAGATAATTGTCCAAAATGATATTCCACATAAATTTTTGGATAATGACGGCATCATGCACTGCAATGTGATAGAATTTCTTTTGGATAAGGATATTCTTCCGCTGTAGTTTTCTTCCCCCCCCCAAAAAAAATAGAAATTGTCATTGAACGCAAACTTAGTTTTAGAAAAGGAGTTGCGTCATGGCATCTATACCAAAAATAATCCATTACTGCTGGTTCGGTGGGAATCCGCTTCCTGAACTGGCGCAAAAATGCATTGCCTCGTGGAAAAAGTTCCTGCCCGACTACGAAATCAAGGAATGGAATGAATCGAACTACGATGTTCGCAAAATCCCGTACACTGCGCAGGCGTATGACGCGAAAAAGTATGCCTTTGTGAGCGACTATGCCCGATTCGATATTTTATATCAATATGGCGGAGTGTATTTTGACACCGACGTGGAAGTGATAAAAGATTTGCGTCCGATTATCGAGCGCGGAGCGTTTATCGGCGTTGAGAAGGGGCTTCGCCCCCTTCTCGCCGCCGGGCTCGGCATCGCAAGCCCGGCGGCGAGCCCCATTTACCGCGAAATTTTGGACTCATATCAGAATGAACGGTTTGTAAATACGGACGGCTCGCTTAATTTGAAAACGGTTGTTGAACGAGTTTCGGATATTTTCAAATCGCACGGCTTTGTGGAGCAGGACATAATGCAGTTCGTTGCAGATACGATGATTTATCCAAGCGAATATTTTTGTCCGAAAGATTTTAAAACTGGCAATTTAATTATCACTGATAATACATACACAATTCATCACTTTGATAGCAGCTGGTATTCTGCAATTGATAAACAGTTTGTAGAATTTCGGAGAAAAGTGTATGCCAAACATAATAAAGCTACTGCAAAAATAATAATATTTTTCGGAGCTTGTTCTTTTTCTATCAAAAAACGAGGTTTTTTGGGTTTCCTTGCTAATGGCGTAACAAAGCTGTTCACAAGTTCAAAATAGGAATGAGGCATGAAGATATACATTCTGATAAATGACATTACCCGCCACGCCGGAATGGAACGAGCGGTCTGCAATTTGGCAAACAGTTTGATAACAAATCACGAGGTTACATTGCTTTCCCGTGACACAATCAGCGGTAAGTCATATTTTCCATTGCATGAGAAAGTCCGAATTGAACATTTGGGAACGGATATATTTCATTCATCAGCCTTCGGCAAGATTTTTGTATATTTTCAAATGTTCAAAAAACTGAAGCAAATTGCCAATAAAAACAGAGACTCTGTTTTTATTGCTACAATCTCTACCGTCAATGCAATGATTACGCTGCTTAAGCGATATGTGAAAACGGTCGGTTGTGAGCATTTTAATTATGAGAGCGCGTGTTTTCGACAGCGGGTTTTACGGCGGATGATATACCCGCGTTTGGATGCGGTGGTTTTGCTGACCCAGGCGGATTCAAAGCATTACACTTTTATAAAGCGAGACAGGCTTTTTATCATTCCGAATTCAATTTCATTTACAAGCAATGAAACTGCGGCTTGTGAAGAAAAAAGGATAATTGCCGTCGGTCGTTTAGAACCGCAAAAGGGCTTTGATTTTTTGCTGGATGCTGCCGTGATTCTCAAAAAGGAAATTCCAGATTGGCATTTGGATATTTTTGGAGATGGGGAAAAGAAAATTGAGCTTTTACAGAAAATATCATATTTATATCTTGAAGATTTTGTTTTTATAAACGAGCCGACTCCAAATATAAAAGAAGAATTTCTAAAATCATCAATATATGTAATGAGTTCACGCTATGAGGGGCTTCCTATGGTCTTATTAGAGTCACAGTATTTGGGATTGCCGGCTGTTAGTTTTGATTGCCCTACAGGTCCTTCCGAAATAATAATGCAAAATGAAACCGGATTTTTGGTTCCTTTGTATGACACTGCTGAACTTGCAAAGAAAATTATTGAACTCGCTGAAAACACAGAAAAAAGAAAACAATTTGGCATAAATGCCAGAAAATATTCGGACAGATTTTCGGCAGCATCTATTGCAGAAAAATGGGAAGACTTACTTCAGAGGATTTGATATGGATTTACCAGTTTTATTTTCATTCGGAGTCGTTTTCTCAGTGATTATTTCCTGCGTTGCAAAACCCATAGTTATTATTCCTAAAACGGGAAATTGGGAATTATCGGGAAAACTGTATTCGATAAACGCAAATACACGATATGTCCCCGTTGTATTATTTATTTCCGTTCTTTTTGTCTGTTTTGCCGCTTTTCAGGATATTTATGCTGGCATATATGACCAAGGGAACTACAAATCTTTTTTTGACGATGCCGCAAACTATTCGTCTTTAAACTCGTACCTAGAAGCGTATGAGCAAGAGTATCTTTATATGACGGTGAATTGGCTGCTCCGTCAGGTCACAGATTCGTACAATGTGGTTTTGATTTTGTTCTTTTCATTTATGTATTATGCGTTGGTGCGATTTTTTTATACAACACATCAGGAACCATCATTTATTTTGTTTTTGGCAGTTTTTTGCTTGGTATTCGCCTTTGTAGTCCAATCATATTGTATTATGCGGACGGGAATTTCTGTTTCAGCAGGGCTATTGGTTTTCAGCGAACTTCAACAGCCGTCAAAATCAAAAATGGCAAATGTTTGCAAAAACTTAAAGATTCTTGTATGGACTTTTATTTCAGTGGGGGTTCACACGCTCGGATTGTTTATCTTACCAATATTAGTAATGTATTTCATTTATAAAAGAGCGTCTTTCAGAACTTTCTTGTTTTGGTTCGCGCTCTTTTTTATTTTGGGATATGCCGGTCAGCTCATACTTGTTAATTTCCTTTCATTTTATAAAAGATTTTTGCTTTATGCCGGATTGGAGGCAACCCCCGCCTATAAAACCTATTTCACAAATCTTTGTATTCTTTTTGCAATTATTTACCGACGCAAACGGTTCTTTTCCAACAAAAACATTGCTCTTCATTTTGTTATTTTTATGTGCAGTTTTTATATTTATGATTTTGAACTTCTGATGACTTCGATAATGTTCAGAATGATTTATTTTACCCGACTGTCAACGGCGATTGTCATAGCGGAACTGTGGAAAACATATACGCCAAAAAAGAACGAAATAATGATTCCGTTATTCGTGCGACTGTTTTTAGTCATATATGTCACTTTCAATTTCTATGGTTTTGTAGTTGCTATGCCACGATATGGCTTGGACTATTATAAAATCGGAGGATTTTACAATTTCTTTTAAATATGGGGGCTGTGTAGCATGAATCAAAAAATTAGAAATTTTGTGTTGCGATGTTCGATTACGCGTGAATTATTTTTTATCATTTTCCGCAAAAAGGTGAATAAAAGGCGGGTTGATAGGAAGATTCAAAAATTGCGAACAATTCCCGCGCGAGAAAAAGTGGATGTCATTGTTTCGCTCACCTCGTATGGCGCACGATTGAATGAATTGCAATACACGCTCTATTCGCTCGTTGCACAGACGGTGCGACCAAAGAAAATTATTGTCAATCTTGCAGAAAAAGATTTTATCGCGTTGCCGCCCCTGCTAAAACGGTTTGAGCAATATGGTGTTGAGTATCGGCAGACGGAAGATTTGAAATCATACAAAAAACTGATACCAACTCTAGCGCTTTATCCTGACAAAATTATTGTCACGGCAGACGATGATTTGTTTTATCCGAAAGATTGGCTTGAAAAACTATGGAAAGCACATTTGAAAAATCCAAATATAATTGTCTGTCACCTTACTGCAAAAATAGCTTTTGCGGATGGCAAACTAAAGCCGTATTCGGAATGGTCTTTTAATAAAAAGAAAACGGTGCCATCGCTTAAAAATCTTATTCTGAGTGGTTGTGGTACACTTTTTCCACCAAATTCCTTGCATTCTGATGTTATAAAATCAGAAGTGTTTATGAAACTGTCTCCATTTGCAGATGATATCTGGGATTATTTTATGGCTGTTTTGAATAGAACAAAAATAATGCAGATTGAAAAATCTTATACAAATGTTAAATATGTGAATCCGTACAGAGAATATGGATTAGAGTGTGGCAAAACATTAGCGCAGTTTAATGTAGGACTTGAAAAAAATGACGAACAGTTCAAAAACATTTTAAATCATTATGATATAAATGAAGCAGAATTTATAAAGCTTTTGAATGCAGGATGTGACAATATATGCTGACAGTCCTCCTTCAAATGAAATTTTTCCTTACCGCATTCTTGAATCTTACAAAAGAAATTTTTCCCTATCCGCTACGGAATCTTTGGCTTTTTCTGTTCGGCATTAAAGTGCCGCTTTCTTCTTCAATTCATCGTGGTTGCAAGTTTTTCCATATTGGAAAATTCAAGATGGGAAAACACTCTGTTGTGAATTTTGGCTGCTATCTTGATAACCGCCGCGGAATTGAAATAGGCTCGAACACGGCAATTGCGCATAACACAAAAATCTACACGCTCGGACACAATATCCGTTCCCCGCAGTTTGAGACAAAAGGCGCGGCGGTCAAAATCGGCGACAATTGTTTTGTGTTCTCCAATGTGCTGATTATGCCGGGCGTTGTCATTGGAGACGGCGCGGTGATTCTTCCCGGTAGCGTTGTTACAAAATCGGTCGATTCGTTCACTATTTGTGGCGGAAATCCCGCAAAGTTTATTTCTGAGCGCAACAACACGATTGATTACTGCACGAAGTACAATTATTGGTTTGCGCTGTGAAAATCGGCTGAATTTCCGCTCCTAATTTCTCGTCCGCGTCGTTTTGGAAAGACTATTGCGGGCAATATGCTCGCCGCGTATTACATAAGGAGGACAACACTTTTTTAAGTCTGGAGTTTTGGAATGCGTTTGCTCTGTTCTTTTCCTCCAGGGAAATCAATTTTTGGTGTATAGGTATTAAAAAATAGCTTTCAGTCGAAGTTCATCCTTCAAAACCGCAAGCTAGCTTGCTACACGCATTTTTGCCTTGGAACTCATAAAATTTGCCGCTTACGCGGCTGCAAAAATGGGTGTTTTTGAAGGCTGCAACTTCTCCTTTGCGTTATTTTTTATGCATCTTCACATAAAATTGATTTCCCTGTTTTTCCTCCCTTTCCCTTGACATTTCTCCTGGTCTTGCGTTATATTCTTGCAGGCTCGTGTAGGGCGAACCATGCATCTGGGGGTGCACCGGTTTCGACGGATGCGGGAGCGCATTTACTGCATGTGGGTGTGAAGGCGCCTTAAGCTGACAAAAAAAATAACTGCAATCTTCAACAGAAAAGAAGAAGAAGATTCTTCTGAAGAACAGTTTGCACTCGCTGCGTAAGCAGTGCACGGAACTCATAGGGCGCTGTTCCTAACTCTGTGATGTTCTGACGCCAACAGGGACTTGCTTTTCGTAGCGTTCGGCATGCGGAAGGGACTTTCAGCCGGAATACGGAAAAGACGCTTGTTATGCTGCTACCTTTTCCCGACAATCACCTCGCATAACTAAGCATGTAGACGTACTTGGGTTACGCACCCGGACGGGGGTTCAATTCCCCCCATCTCCACAAAGAAGGCTGCCAGGAAAACTCCCGGCAGCCTTTTTTTTATGCGTGCGTCTAGTTCTCCACCTCGTCAATGAGCGCTTCCACCGTATTAAGCAGCTCCTTTACTCGCAGGAACTGGCGCTTCATGCGCAGGCGGTAGAAAATCTGCGTGCCTTTTTTTACAGGCGCAACAAGTCCCGCTTCCTTCAGAACTTTAAGATGGTAGGATATTGCCGGTCGCGAAAGCGTCGATCGTTCCGAAATCTGGGCTACGTTTATGCCCTCTTCGCCGGTTTCGGCAAGATCCAGTATTATTTTTTGCCGCACGGAATCTCCCAATGCAATAAAAATCGCTGCGCAGTCGTTGAATTGCTCGCGCGCCCTTTGCATGACTTGTTCGTCCATCATTGTTCTCCTGTGCTGTTTGTGGCATGTTCAACTTATTCTCCGTATTAAAACCACGAAACCGCTATTGTTTATTCGTGCCGAGGGTTTAATACCCTGCCCCGTATAAAGGGAATTAAACCCGAGTGCAATTACATTATGAGAACACCATACCCCGCTGCTTGCGGCGGGGTTGGTGATTGACTGATTATTTTTAAATGGATAGAATGTATCTATCGGTTTAATTATTTGAACGAATGTATATTACGCAATCGGGCAAGGAATGGCAAGCCCGTTTTGCAAAGGAGTTTTAGATGATTAAGAAAATGCTCAAATTCTCCTGGCTGATTATTGCGCTGTGTGCCGTAATCACCGTTTTTTTCGGCTGGCAGCTCAGGGGAATCCGTATCGAGAATACGAGCCGTACGTTCATGCCAAAGGACGATGCTTCGTATCAGCTTATGCTTCAGACTGAGGACGAGTTCGGCAGCATGCTCATGCTGGGCGTTCTTTTGGAGACGAAGGGTGCGACCATCCTTACGCCGGACTACATAGAGCTTATCCGCAGAATTTCTGACAGGATAGAGAACGTTGACTATGTTGAGAACATTGATTCTCTGTCAAACATTGATTTTATTTATGGCGACACAACCGACGGCGGCGAGCCGAGCCTTGTTGCCGGAAGTCTTTTGGGCGATGAGGATTTGTACACCGGCAGCGCCGAGGACATGCGACTTATCAAGCAGCGCATCATCGACTGGCAGGAAATGTATAACCGCGTCATCGTGAACGACTCGTTTACCGCCGCTCAGATGATGGTTACGATTACCGCCTCCACGGAGGACGGAGAGGAGCTTCCTTCCTCTATTCAGACAAAGATTCTTTCTGACATACAGCAGATTTGCGAGGAGGAGCTTGCCGGCTCCGACCTTGAGGTGCGCTACTTTGGCGACCCCGTCATGTCGCACGACGCACGCGAGTTCCTTATGAGCGACCTGCTGCACCTCATTCCTTTTGTTGCGCTCATCGTACTGCTTTCGCTGTATTTTTCATTCCACACATGGAGCGGAACCTTGCTTCCATTGCTTACCGTGCTTGTAAGCACCATCTGGTCGGTCGGACTTTTGAGTATCCTTGGCTATACGTTTACGATTATCGGAAGTATGATTCCTGTCTGCCTTATCGCCTGTGGTTCCGCATATGGAATTCACGTCATGACGCACTATTACATCGGAATAGACAAGATTGAGGGCGAGATTAACAAGGAAAACCACGCGGAAGCCATTGCTTTTGGGCTTAAGGACGTGTGGGTTGCCGTCCTGCTTGCGACGGTTACCACGGTTGCCGGCTTCATCTCGAACGTCTCAAGCCCGCTCCGACCGCTCCGCTCATTCTCAATTTTTGCGGCGGCTGGTATTGCGTTCTCGCTCATCCTTTCGGTTACGCTCATTCCGAGCATTCTGTACATAACGCCTATCAGTATTGTTGGCAAGCATTGGCGCAACAAGGAGCGCCTTTCTGCAAAAATCCGTATGCGTCTTGAGCGTGAGATTGCACGCCGCCGCGGTCGTTCCGAAGAGGAGACCACCGGACGCACCTTGTACAATATGTACCACTTCTTTGCAGGAACCAAGCCGCGCCTTATCGTATTCATGGTTGTCATGATTTCGCTCTCTGCGGCGGGTCTTAAGCTGCTTGTAGTTGACACGGCGATGGTGAATTACTTTCCGGGCAGCAGCAAATTCAGGCAGGACCTTGCGTATGTGGACGAAACGCTTTCCGGCACTAACAGTATGTACGTGGTTGTGCGCGGAAACGAGATTGCTACGGACGCAGCTTCTGGCGAGGTTGAAGAGACCGATGACTTTGGCGACTTTGACTTTTCCGGTGCTGACGATGCCACTTCCGTAGCGGACTCTTCTGCGGATGACGGCTTTGGAGACTTCGGGGATTTTGATTTTGGCGATGAAGCTGAAGCAGGGGAGGTTTCCACTGGCAGCGCAAAAGCATATAATTCGCTTGCGAATCCTGAGATTCTGCGGGCAGTTGACGACATGCAGAACTATCTGCTTGCCCATCACCCGGAGATTGGAAAAATCGTATCGTTCACCACGTTCATAAAGCGCATGAATCAGGTCATGCACGTCGACACTGATGTAGGCTATGAGTACGCGCTTGATTCTGCGGTTGAGCTTCGTACCATGCTTTCAATGCTGAACGCGGCGTATGCGGCCGCTGGCGGTGAGAAGGCTCCTTTGAACGTAATTGTCCGCGAGCTTGAGCGCGAGATAAACTACAACGGCTTGAACTACTACGAAATTCCTTATGACGTGTCAAAATATCCGGCTGCCACAAAGGAGGAGCTGTCTGATTTGGTTACACAGTACTTGTATCTGCTTTCAAGCGATGCAATCACGCGCTTTTCAAACGACATGACGAATCCTACGGCAATCCGCATTCAGATTGAGCTTAAGACGCACAGTACCGTTGACACAGGGCATCTTATTGATGAAATCAATGACTATGCCGCAAAATTCTTCCCGGAAGGCTATTCCGTGCTTCCAACGGGAACGGCGACGCTTGAGCATCGCATGAGCAATCTTGTCATTCACAGCCAGATGATAAGCATAGTGTTCTCTCTTGTAATGGTATTCATTATCATCGCGCTTTCCTTCAAGTCTGGCTGGGCAGGTCTTATCGGCGCAATTCCGCTAGGCTTAGTCATTCTCCTGAACTTCATGGTCATGGGCTTTGCGGGAATCCGCCTCGATTTGTGTACGAGCATCGTCTCTTCCATTGCGATTGGTGTCGGTATCGATTATACCATTCACTTTATGGAAACCTACCAGCACGAGCGTGCGCTTACGTCTGACCTTGAGACTGTCGCAAACCGCACGTTCAAGACGAGCGGAAAAGGCATCATCACGAACGCGCTTGCCGTAGGTCTTGGCTTCCTTGTCCTGGTGTTCTCAAAGTTCATCATCCTGCGCTACATCGGAATTCTCGTTGCGGTCGTAATGTTCACAAGCTCATCTCTTTCAATGACGATTATTCCAGGTCTTCTGAATGCCTTTGACCCGCATTTTATGTGGACAAAGGAACAAAAAGAGGCGTATAAGGCAAAACTTGCTGAAAATACTAAAAAATAGAGTATAATAGAAGCATTCAATGGAGGTACTATTATGAAATTAATCAAAAAGGTTGTTGCCACTGCCGTTGCGCTTTCCGCTGCGTGCGCGCTGTTTGCTGCAGATGCAACGGAAATAATGCAGAAGGTGTATGACCGTCAGAAGCCGGATTTTTCAAAAGCTGCCGTTCAGCTTACGCTGACAGACAAAAAAGGTGGCACGGAAGTCCGCAAGGTCGGCGAATATGGCCGTTGCAAGAACAATCTTACCGATATGGTCATGATTTTTTTAAGCCCGGCTTCGGTAAAGGACACACGCTTCCTTCAGAAGCAGAATGACGGCAAGGATGATGACAAATGGATTTATCTGCCGTCGCTCAAGTCTACACGCCGCGTTGCTTCTTCTGACGGCGAGAAGGCCTTTGTAGGAACCGATTTTTCTTATGATGACATGAGCAGCCGAGAGGTCGCAGATGACACTCATGAACTGCTTAAGGAAAGCGAGGACAAGGGAAACTTCAAGGATTTGTACGTCGTTAAATCCACTCCGAAGGATCCCAAGTCAAGCCAATATCAGTACCGCATTTCCTGGGTTACTAAGGATTCGTTTATTCCTGTGTACATTGAGCTGTATGACAAAAAGGGCAAGCTCCTTAAAATCAATGAGATTAAGAAAATCATGCAAAAAACAGGAAACAAGACCTACAACATTCCAGAGGAGAATGTTATGACCAACGTTCAGACCGGACATTCAACCGTCCTTAAGATGATTAATGTTGAGGTTGACAATCCGTTGGCAGACGGTTACTTTTCTCCGAATTTCCTTTCTACCGGACGTCTCTAATAGCGTTTGATGGAATATAAAGCGCATGAGGTCATTGAGCTTGTCTTAATGGCTTCATGCGCTTTGCTTATATGGTGGCTACAGCTTAGTCGTCAAGCTCTTTTTTGATGGCTTTTTTTGCCTTCTTGGCGTCTTTTTTTGCTTCCTTTCCGATTTTTTTTGTTTCCTTCTTAACGTCTTTTCCGATTTTTTTAGCGCTCTTTGAAATATCAGAGGTTATTTCCTGAACGCCATCCTTTATGGATTCTGTAACGGATTCCGTTGTTGCTGCCGCGCAGAAGAAAAGCGCAAGGCAGGCAGCTGTGATGATTTTTTTCATGTTTTGCTCCTAAAATGACTGAAATGAATATAAACAAAAACATCCGGCGTTCAACCGGATGCTCATATCGTGTATTTCGGGATGACAGGATTTGAACCTGCGACATTCTGGTCCCAAACCAGACGCGCTACCAGCTGCGCTACATCCCGTGATGTTCCACTACTATATACTTTTGCCGCAGTTTGTTCAAGTGCTAAAGCGGAATTTGAGTGCAAAAAAAGCGAGAATGTGGAACAATGCAAACTTTTTTGTGCCGGATTCAAGCCGTCTCAGTCCATTTTTTGTTCCGTGTTTTTTATGTACGGCTTGGTGAACTTGAACCACGCGGGTGCCGTGCCGCTTATGTGCCAGCCACCGTCATAAAATCCGTTCTCGTTTGCTGTAGGCGCAACAAAAATCACTTTTGCAGGGTTCTGTGTGTCGTATAAAAACGAATTTGACGTCCACGTTCCGTGTTTTTTTCCGGCAAAGCCCTGCTGCTCCGTTTCCGGCGTATAGAACGTGAATTTGTAGCGCCCGCGCCTGATGGTAAGGTGCATGGCCATTCCCCCTGAAAGATAATACTTTTTCCTGTAGAAATTCACTTTGTCCGGAATTGACACCCATTCGTAGGTTGCCTTTACCGCCGTGTAAGTTACGTCGTTTCCTTCCTCATCCAAAATCTCAAGAAAGCAGCGTATGTCGTTCATTGTTCCCGTGTTTTCTGGTCGGTAGATGATAAGCTCCCACGGATTGTGGTGCAGAGGTTCCATTTCTGCAAAAAGGTGAGCGGTTGCTGTCAGCGTAAAAGCGGACAGAAGCAATGCTTTGAGCGCAAATTTTTTCATTCCTCAATATTATACGAAATGCGTGGAGCAGACAATTTTTTTGTGCAAAGTTTTTTTCTCAATCATATAATTTTCATGCAGAACTTATTCTATTGTAAGCCTTGCAATTGAAAAAGAATGGTCAGAGCGCTATACTGAATAAATAATAACTATTATAGAATAAAGGTGAAGGTATATGGCTGACGAAGATGTTCAGATTATCCGGCACAGTTGTGCTCATGTTATGGCAGAGGCTGTCCTCAAGGTATTTCCCGGAACGAAGATTGCTATCGGTCCTGCTATTGAAAACGGTTTTTATTACGATTTTGAATTTCCGGCTGACCATAAGATAACCGAAGATGATTTTGCGGCGATTGAAAAGGAAATGCGCCGTATTATTGCAAGCGGCGCGGAATTCGTGCGGAAGGAAGTGTCAAAGGCAGAGGCGCTTTCTCTGTTTGCCGACCAGCCGTATAAAATAGAGCTTATCAATGACCTGCCGGAGGGCGAGGTTATTTCCACATATGAGCAGGACGGATTTTTGGATTTGTGCCGCGGACCTCACGTAAAGACCACGAAGGAAATAAACGCACAGGCGTTCAAACTGCAAAAGCTTGCCGGTGCGTATTGGCGCGGAGATTCCAGCCGACCCATGCTTACCCGCATTTACGCGCTCTGCTTTGCAAAGCCGAATGAATTGAAGGATCACCTTACCATGCTTGCTGAGGCAGAAAAGCGCGACCACCGCAAGCTTGGAACTGAGATGGATTTGTTCCATATTGACCCAGAGGATCCAGGACAGATTTTCTGGCACCCGAACGGATGGACGATGTATACGGTCATTCAGGACTACATGCGCAAAATGGTTCGCCGCGACGGCTATCAGGAGGTGAACACTCCTGCCATCATGCCGCGCTCCCTGTGGGAACGGAGCGGTCACTGGGGACATTACCAGAAGAACATGTTCATTACAGAAAGCGAGAAGCGCCTTTTTGCAATCAAGCCGATGAACTGTCCGGGCGCGCTTGAAATTTTCAAGAGCAAATTGCGCTCCTACAAGGATCTTCCGCTTCGCCTTGCGGAATTCGGACATGACGTCCGCAACGAGCCAAGTGGCACCCTGCACGGAATCATGCGCGTGCGCGGCTTTGTTCAGGATGATGCGCACATCATCTGTACGGAAGAGCAGGTTGGCTCAGAGGTTGCAAAATTCTGCAAGCTGCTCAAGACTGTTTACCATGACTTTGGCTTTGATGATTTGGTCGTAAAATTCTCCACGATGCCGGAAGACCATGTTGGCGACCTTGCAACATGGGAACGGGCAGAAAAGGCTCTTGCCGACGCTTGCCACGAGGCCGGCCTTGAGTACGAGATTCAGCCGGGCGAGGGCGCTTTCTACGGTCCAAAACTTGAATTCAAGCTGTTTGACTGCCTTGGACGTGAATGGCAGTGCGGTACGATTCAGGCTGACTTCCAGCTTCCGAGTGCGGAACGCTTGGACGCAACCTACGTTGGCGCAGACAATCAGCGGCATCACCCGGTGATGCTTCATCGTGCAGTTCTAGGCTCTTTGGAACGCTTCCTTGGCATTCTTATTGAAAACTTTGCCGGCGCGTTCCCAACGTGGCTTGCCTTTGAGCAGGCTGCGGTCGTTCCAGTTTCCGGCGATTTTGCAGACTATGCGCAGGAGGTCAACGATTTGCTGCTTGCTTCTGATATCCGCTCTCATGCCTACGTGAACGATGACAACATGCGCCAGAAAATCAAGGTAATCACCAAGGAAAATAAGACACCGTATATTCTTGTTGTCGGCGAGAATGAAAAGAATGCCCGCACTGTTACGGTACGCTTCCGCCAGTCGAGCGGTCTTGAGCAGAAAACGATGAAGATTGAGGAATTCATTGCGTATGTTCAGGAAAAAGTTAATACTCACTTTATCGGAATCTAAGCGGAATGAATGTTGTTGAGCAGAAAGACAAGGATTTAGCCGCGCATCTTGCCTCCATTCAGAAGGACGAGATGACAGTATTCGTTATGGCTGATGGGCGGATTCGCGGGGCGCTTTTTAACGGCTCTGAATTTGTGAATCGCCTGCACCTTCAGCATGGGCTTGGAATTCTTGAGACTATGATTCTGGGGCAGGCGGCGCTTGGTGGCGCGCTTATGATTCCTATGATGAAGGGCGAGGAGCATATCGTCTGGCGGCATGAGGTGTCCGGACCTGCACAGGGATTTTCCATCGAGGCGGATTCGCGCGGTTTTGTGCGTGGCTATCTGTTCAATGAGCGGATTCCTGTAACAAAGCCGCTTGAAAACTGGAGCCTCAAGCCCTTTTTGGGCGAAGGCACAATGACCGTTTCCGTCTTGCGTAAGGGCGATAAGGAACCGTTCTCCAGCTCCGTTCAGGTCGATTCTGGAAACATTGCCGAGGATCTTGCCTGGTATTATAAGCAGAGCGAACAAATTTCAACGGCATTCAATACATCCGTTCAGATGGATAAAATGGGACGCGTCATTGGTGCCGGCGGAATGTTCCTTCAGATTATGCCGGAGACAGGTGGCTCAAAGGTAAGCGGAGCGGCAAAATCAAGCTCTTCTGATGCAAAAGAAAACGAGGCATTGCTTTCACGCGCGGAACTTGCTTTCCGTACGTGTCCGTCGCTCGGTCAGTGGTTTGCAGAAAAGGGTACTCACGAGGATTTAGTATACGGTCTTTTCCGTGAATTTAAGCCTTCCATTGCCGTACGACGCAAGATTACGTTCTCTTGCCCTTGCAATGAGGAAAACTACATAACGCATATCCGGTCTCTGCCACAGGCTGAGCTTGAGGATATCCGCAAAAATGGACCTGATCCGCTTGAAATCTGCTGCCGTAACTGCGGAAGCGTGTATCATATTCCTGTCTCAAAAATTTAGAACCAGCAGAGGAGGAAGTTTATGGTTCTTTCTATTTATAAGCGACCATGGATAATCATTTCGATTTGTGCGCTGATAACGATGTTCTTTGCGCTTCAGCTGCCTAAACTTCGTATTGAGAACGATGCGATGTTTGAGTATCTGCCACATGATACGGCAGATTATCAGCGGCTTCTTCAGGCAGAGGAGGATTACGGCAGCGTCTATTCCATCGGAATTTCCCTTGAGACGGATGCGAGCTCATTTTTTACGCCTCAAAACCTGACCATCGTAAATCGGATTACAAAGGATTTGGAATTCCTTGATAACATTGACAACGTGGATTCCCTTACGAACATTGATTATGTGTGTGCGGAGGACGGAAGCCTTGTTTCCTCAAATCTTGTGCCGGAGGATTTGTTTACCTCTGACGACGACGGAAGCGAATACTTCTGCGGTACGGACGATGATATTCAGAATATAATCGAAAAGCTCGGCTCGTGGCGCGAAATGTACAACCGCGTCATCGTCTCAGATGACTACCGCGCGGTGCAGTTCGCGCTCCGTTACATAAATAAAAAGGAAAATGCCGCCGGTGATTTGGTGCGGCTTTCTGGCAATGAGCGCCTATCTAGCCTTGCTGAAATTGAAGCCATCGTGGAGCGCGCAGTCGAAGGCTCTTCGCTCCATTATACGATATACGGCGACCCTGTCATCTCTAAGAATTCCCGTATCTTCATGCTGAGAGATATTTTCAGCCTGATTCCTATGGTCGTGCTCATCGTTATCATCAGTCTTTTTGTCTCGTTCAAAACTGCGGATGGAACCGTGCTGCCGCTTCTGACCGTCCTTATGGCGGCAATATGGTCGTGCGGACTTATGGCGTTGCTCGGCGTTCAGTTTTCGATTATTTCCAGCGTCATTCCTGTTGCCCTTATTGCCGTGGATTCCGCATACGGAATTCATGTGCTGACGCACTATTATATTGCCCTTGACAAGGTTGAGGGCGAGCTTACCAAGGAAAAGCATGCTGAAGCGATTATGGCTGGCGTGCGCGACGTGTTCCGTGCGGTGCTGCTTGCGGGCATTACGACAATCGTCGGGTTCATATCGCTGATTACGTCTCCGCTTCAGCCGCTTCATGGCTTTGCGGTGTTCACGTCCGTCGGCGTTCTGCTTGCGCTCATTCTTTCTGTGGTGTTTATTCCGGCTATGCTTATGCTCAAGCCGCTTGATAAGGTTGGACGGCGTTCCGAGCGTTTGGAGCGCATAATTGCAAGGACAAAAAACAAGGCAAAGAATCGTCTTAATCGCATAAAGGAAATGACCGGCTCTGTGGCGGCCAACAAGGAAAGCGGTTCAACGCTGTATCGTATTTACTCCTTCTTTGCGGGAACGCTTCCGCGGCTCGTGCTTTTGGTGTTTGTTATCGTAGTTACCTCATTCTTAGGTATAAAAAGGCTAATCATCGACACGTCGTTCATAAATTATTTTCCGGTGACAAGTAAACCTCGCATGGATGTTAACTATGTGAACGACCGCTTTGCCGGAACTGCGACGGTGTACATGCTGGTTACGGCTCCCTATGCAGAAGGCGCCGTTTCTTCTGATGATTCAGACACGGACGCCCTTTTGGAATTCGGCTTTGACGATGCAGCTTCTTCTGCGGAGTCTTTTGCAAGCGATTCAAATGATGATTTTGACTTTGGCTCGGACTTCGGCTTTGACTCTTCTGACGAGGCGGCGGGCGCGGGCAGTGTGCCTCTTACTGCATCGCAGGCGATGACGAATGTAGACGTGCTGTATGCGCTTGAGGGGCTTCAGAATTACCTTCAGGCGCGCAATCCCGAGATTGGAAAGGTCGTCTCATTCACGACGTTCCTAAAGCGCATGAATCAGGTTATGAACGCGCCGGGGGAGGGCGGCTCTGCTGAGGGATATGCGGACGCTCTTTCCAAGTCACTTTCCTATGAGGATATGCTCAAACTGCTTTCTGATTCAGTCATCGCTTCTGGCGGAGCAAATGCGTCTGTCGACGACGTTGTGGAGACACTCTCCCGCAAATTGAATTACAATGGTCTTGCCTACTATGAGGTTCCGCATGATGTGCGTAAATATCCTGTGGAAACAAAGGATGAGCTTTCTGATTTGGTCTCGCAGTATATCATGCTCCTGGGCGGAGACACGCTTGACCGCTTTGCAAAGCCTGTCGGTTCCTTTACGCCGTCTCAGCTACGCGTTCAGATTCAGATTCGCAAGAACAGTACCGTATTTGTGGGCAAGGTCATTCGCGATGCAAAAAAATACGTTGAAAAGTACTTCCCGGAAGGCTATACGGTTGAATTTACCGGAACCGGACAGATGGAATGTGTGATGACGGATTTAATCATACGCAGCCAGCTTATAAGCCTTTTGATTTCGCTTCTGAGCGTGTTCCTCATCATCTCAATTTCGTTCAAATCCGGCTGGGCAGGGCTTGTCGGCATCATTCCGCTTGCTCTTACGATTTTCCTTAATTACATGGTCATGGGCTTTTCTGGCATTCGCCTTGACCTGATTACAAGCATAATCGCATCTGTTGCAGTAGGCGTTGGCATTGACTACACTATCCACTTTTTGGAGACGTTCCGAAATGAGCGCCGCCGTACTGATGACATGAAGCTGGTTCTTAAGGCGACGTTCACAAAGACCGGCAGTGGAATCGTAACGAACGCGCTTGCAATCGGTTTTGGCTTTCTCGTGCTCTGCTTCTCGCAGTTCGTTGTGCTCCGCTATATCGGCATTCTGGTTGCAATAGTCATGTTCACAAGCTCATTGCTTGCGCTTACTATAATTCCTGGCATCCTGCATCTTACCGATCCTGCGTTCATGCACCCAGCCTCATCTTTAGAAGAAAAATAAGCCTGTCATCTACGCCAATCAAATTTTTGATGTGCGGGCAGAAAAGGACTTAGGCATAAAAAATCCCCGGCGCAATGAGCAAACCGGGGATTTTTTATGCCTCAGGCGTTCATTTAGTGTTTAGCCTGAAATCGTTTCAGCATGGCAACGGCATTTTTCTTTCCGTTGTAAACAAAGCCGCCGTTCCAATATTCAAGGGCTGCAAAAAGAGCGTTTCCGCCGTCCTGTGCGTCTGATTCCTTTGTCTTGAATGAAACGTAGTTCGCAAGCTCCTCAAAATTATTTGCATGAAGACAAGAAAGACGCTTTCTGTTGAATTCATTCCATTTTTCCAAATCCTTAAAGCCTTCGCCCTCGTCCTGAACGATTACATGGGCATGTGTCGGGCTGAATGAATACCAAACGGTTACCTTCTTGTTGATGTCGCAGTGGTTTCCGTGCTTTACACCATTCTTGATTACCTCGCTGATCTGCTGCTCAAGAAGGTTAAGTTCCTTGATTTCAGACGGTGCTGACTGCACAATCAAAAGGGTGAAGTAGCGTATCTGGCGGAAATCCGATGGGAATTCCTTTTTAAGCATGTTTGTCTTATCGAACAACGGGTCGTTATCATCTGAGCGCAATTCTTTGATTACTGGTTCTTCCATTTCTTATTCCCCTTTAGTCTGTTTATTCTTTTACCATGAGCAATGCTTCTTCAACACTGTTGGCAATAGGAAAATATCCCATGAGTTTTGTAAGCTCAATAACTTTTTTTACAGAGCCATGAATGTTGGAGATTGCAAGCTTCAGGTTCATCTTTTTTATGGTTGAGCAGATGTAAATGAGCGCACCGATTCCAGACGAGTCGATGTAGTCAACCTGCTCAAGATTGATGATGAAGACTTTTACATTTTTCTCAATCATCTTCATTACAAGTTCTTTCAGTTTATAAGAATTGTAGAGATCCATTTCTCCGTTTACATCGATAATGTAAACATCTCCATTTTTTCTAATCTTAAGTTCCATAAGGTCACTCCTTATCCCTGTATTTTGACAACCAACAAACTCTGGTCGTCATATTGCTGTGTATTGCCACAGAACTTTTTGATATTATCTTTAACCTTTGCTGCAATGTCTTTTCCGGTCAGTTTGCAGTTGGCTTTAATAACCTTTGATAAGTTCTCAAGAGAATATTGTACACCACTTTCATTGAGACATTCAAGTAATCCGTCCGTACAAGTGACCAAAATATCTCCTGCATTAAGCGAGACGTCTATGTTCTTGTAAACCGTTGATTTTTCCACGCCAATCGGCTCGCAGTCGGTCGAAATCTTTGTGATTGAGCCGTCTGTGGCAGAGTAGAGGAGAACGGGATTGATTCCGCTGGAAGCAATCTGAGCCGTGTTGTCCACGCTGTTGTAATTGATGAGCGCTACGCTCGCAAAATGATCCATGCTGTTCTTTTCGGAGCAGACCGCCTTGTTCACCCAGTCAAGGATTGTTCCCGCGTTCTGATTTGTGTTTGCCAAAAGCCGGAGCATGGCGCGCACCATAATCATAACGACAAGAGAGTTCATTCCCTTGCCTGCAACATCCGCCATGATGAACGTTATGCGATCCTTTCTTGACGGAATGATGTCGTAGTAGTCGCCGCATACATTTTCTGCTGCAAGCTCGTATTTTCCGATTGAGATTTTATTGATTGCCGGAATTTTTTCTGGAAGCAGCGTCCGCTGGAATTTAGAGGCGATGTCGCCTTCCTTTGTAAGCTCAGAATGCTCTGCGTAGGCAAGGAAACTGTTGAGCGGCTGCAATGCCGTTGACAGCGCTTCTGCCAGATTGCATGCCTTCTCAAATTCCTCGTCAGAGAATGCCTCTGAGTCCGGCTTTCGCGCAAGACAGATGAGAGATGTTGTCTGACCGGACTGCTTTACCGGAAGGAACATGTATGGACCGCAACGAAGGAAGTCCTCCGGTCCGTTCTGGAAGATGCGATGATCCTTTATAGGGTCCTTGATGTTTGCCGGCTCGCCCGCCGAGAAAATGTCACCAAAAACGTTGCCGCTCAGATTGAAATTTGAGTAACGGAAATTCGTTTCTACGCGGAGTGCCTTGTGCGGAAGGTCGTCTGGCAGCTTGTACGGCGGCGGAAATGTTCCTGTAACTGATTTTACGGCAAGGATGTTGTCGAATTCATCGTAAACAAGGATTGCACAGCCGTCAGCGTTTGTCTTCTGAACGATTGATTTATTGAAATACTCAAGGAATGCGGAAAGAGCGTCCTCTTCCTTGAAGAATTGCGCGGCTTTTATGGTAAGCTCGCGGTTCGTGTCGATGATATTGTTGAAGCGCGCTGCCTGCTGAGCCAGCGCCTCTTTGTTTATCGCGGCGGCATCAAGCGGAGCTTCCCGTTCCTTGCGGGTTGCCTTTTCTGCTATTTTATCTGCGTCCGAAACCGCGAGCACAAAGGCGTATGCCACGAACAGAAGCTCTATGAGCAGTGAGATGAGCACGAGATAGAAGAATCTCTGGTCAAAATACGTGTAGAGCGTGCCTACGACAAAAAGTCCGATGACGGGAAAATATATAAAACTGATTTTTGCAGTTTTTTTGATTTTTGCAATCAGAAGAAGGACAAAAAGAACGATTCCTGTTCCTGCACAAATAAGAAGCGGCATTTTTACGAACGAATCAATCGAATCCAAGATAATTCTCCTTAAATCTTAAAAACTTATTACCTAATTCTAACACCGAAATATTCAGCCGTCAATTTATTTTTGGGGGCTTTCAGTGTTGTTCTCGGAGGAAAAGGATGGCTGCTGTGTGTGCCGGGACGCGAATTCCTTTTTGAGCAGCTTTTTCTTGAATGCGTTGCGTATTTTGTTAAGGCGCGAGAATTTCTGTTCCTGCTGTATGCCATATACGACGCGGTCAAGCTGCACGTTCTCGCCAAAAAGGCGCTTCAGCTCGTCATAGAATCTGATGATGAACACGTACAGGTCGCTCACG
>ERZ842401.2547-NODE-2547-length-24289-cov-18.291739_pt1 | contig 24289 bp, 29 predicted proteins | sample MGYA00521270_ERZ842401 | MGnify/ENA primary metagenome ERZ842401 (study PRJEB31892, sample SAMEA3878208) | bioreactor metagenome | biome: Moose rumen | place: Sweden | collected 2011-10 | study: EMG produced TPA metagenomics assembly of the PRJEB12797 data set... | reverse complement strand
AACTGCCAGCCGTCTATTTCCTGCACTTCGTCCAAGAAAACATAGCAAAGCCCGTCCTTGCGGTTTTCGTTCACATAAGAAACGATATGCTCCCATGTCTGGATTGCAGCGGTGACGGCCCTGTCGTCAAAGTCAAGATACACGATGTTGTCAGATTTTTGGCGAATCTCCTGCGCAACCTGCTCCATTATGATGGATTTTCCGCACCGCCGCACCCCCGTAAAAACCTTGATTAAATCGCTTTCATAAAATCCGCGCACATCCTGCACATACAGTTCTCGTGTTACCATATTGAGAATTTTACCTTAGTTTGGAAAAATTCTCAATAGTATTTAGAAAATTTCCTTATTTTGGATAAATTCTCATTACTATTGCGAATTTTTACCGATTTTGGATAAATTCGCAATAGAGATATGCTTACAATCGGATTTGTTCAGGTCTGACGACCTTCACATTTACTTTAACTCAATCAGAAAATTTTCACCGTCGCCTCGTATCGTGTGATACATTGAGTCTTTTAAAATAGGCAAATTGAGTTTTCGCAAGTCCACAGGGTTGTCTTTTTTATCCTCTTCATATCCCAATATCGGATTGATGTTTCTGAGCGAAAAATACGAATAAAAATATTTCTGATTCCACATCCACTCATTTCCGCCGAATGTACTTGGCACAAGCCTTGTTAGCATTTGATAGTTTTTCGGTTGATTTTCGATTACGGGTGATTTTCCGATGTTGCCGTCTAATCGGACATTTTTTGTGCTTGAATTTGCGAAAGCGTCAATGTCGTTCAAATCTTGCAAAACCAACTGGATTCTAAAATCAGTGTAGCGTTTTTGTTCAGAAAGCGCGTTCCCGTAAGTGAATGCGAATACAAGGAAAATCCAACTTATTGCAAAAGATGGGATTTTTGCATACCAAGACCGAGAATTCCCTATCACTTCAACAGAAAGAAGTCCGAACAATACGCCAAATCCATACAGCGCGCGGGGCGCAAAAAGCGGAGTCGAAAGAATAGGATACATCCCGAAAGAAAGCGACAAAATTACGAGCGAAAGAAACGCATTAACGGGCAAAGAGATTTTTTTCTTTCGGCTACTTTGAAAACTGCTCGTCAGAACAAAGAGGACAAAAATTATTCCATGTAAAATGAGCCACATTTTTTTATAATCCGACCAGACCAGTGAAAAATAAGCTGCAAGATTTTTTATTCCGTGCGGAATCAGCGCGGGCAAAGCGGGAATTTCATTTGACACATAAGTGCTGGTAGGTGTCATCACAAAAAGTTTGAAGAAAAGAAGCGCAAAAAAATACGCGAATACGGAAGAAGCAAGAAAAAACATAAACGGTTTCTTTTTGTTCCATCGCTTTAAAACGAGCAGAAGAGCAATCATCGGATAAATTCCTGACGAAGCCTGATAAAGCATACACATTGCCAAAATCCCCAAAAAGGAAGCGATGACAAACGGCGCAAAATTTGCAAGGTTTTCTTTCATTTCATTTTTCTTAAATCGCTCCGACTGGGAAGGCAAGAACAAAAATGGAGCGATAGAAACGAGGACGGAAAGTGCCATATATGGCGAGTCATATTTATACGAAAGGCACTCCAAAAAGTAGGGTGAAAGTCCGATTGGAAGTGCGGCAATCAGTTTCTGCACAGAAAGACTACGATTCTCTGACATAAGTGCAACAACAATCACTGAGGAAATTCCACAGATGATAACGGCAATAATTTGCGGAAGTGGGGAAATGTCAGTCAGATAAAGTCCGCAATGAATGAAGGTTGACAGAAAATCTGATAGATACCGAGAAAAATTTTTCCAACCATGATACCCATCCACACTTCGCCCCAAATCGTCAATGTAATAAAAATTCGCGCGGACAATGGCAATGATACCGATAAAATACACGAATGTTGACAATGCAACGAGTGGCAGAAAATTTGGAATTTTTAAGAAATCGCACAGTTTTTTCTCCCGAATACTCGAATTTCCCCAAATCATAATGCGAGGAAAAAATACAACGCATACGCAAAATAAAATCAGTGAAGTAAGAAACAGAGATTCCCACTTAATAAGCCGCCCATGCCACACTTCGCGCGTGAGCTGGCGACCGACATACAACTCCCCCAAGTCGATGATGAAATTCCTTACCGCAGGGATAAACATCACAAGCGAGGCAATTCCGACTGCCGCGCAAGCGATGACGAGGATTTTGCAGATTTTCTGAATTTTTTCGTTTTGCATGATTTTCCTTCCTCTTATTATATTATTGTGTTACTTTGCACACCGCCATGAGCGAAAGTCCTGGCAGGTGCAAGCCGATTTTTGACAGTGCTGTACATAGGGCAAAATCCGTGTTCAGTACCCAGGTCACAAACCGAGTGGCGAAACTGCCTTCTTCCTTTTGCCACTGGCTTAAATTTTCCGTTTTGTTTTTTGTGAGCAAACGCGCGAACACGAGCGAAAAATAAAAATACGACCATTTTTCCTCTTTAAGACCGCATTGCATAATGACATTTTTGAGCTGCCCGTGGTTGTAGCGGCGGAAATGCTTGAGCTGCTCGTCGTGCAGAGAGTAGAGCGACTGGAAAGCGGGAACGGTGAGAAAGATATCCCCCCCCCCGTACACAAACTTATCTGAAATCATTTTGAGGTACGAACCATCATCCTCGATATGCTCAAGCACATCCATCATTAGGACAAAATCGAATTTCATATCTGGCAGATGCGCCAAATCGTTCAGCGCATGAAGGTTTCCTTCGTGAATTTCCTCTTTTAAATTGATGTCGATTCCGTACACGGTCAGGTTCGGATTTTCGGCAATAAGCCGCCTGTCAAAGTAACTGTCCCCGCAGCCGATGTCTAGCACATTTCCGTTGATTTTTAATTTTTTCAGTTCTTTCAGAATGCAGTGCGTCCGCGAAAGTTCCCATGGGTGGCGGTTTTGGTTTTCCGAAACTTCAATCAAGTCCATTTTTCACTTCTCCTTTTTGACAACATACAGCGGCCGCTGTTTTATTTCCGTGTACATCTTTGCGATGTACAAGCCTGAGATTCCGAGCGAAAAGAGCTGAACGCCGCTCAAAAACACGATGACGCAGATGGTGCTTGCCCAGCCTTGCACGGGGTCGCCGAACACGAGCTTGCGCACCACTATGAATGCGATGAGTGCGAGGGCTACGAAAATGGCGAGGATTCCCGCGACGGCGGAAAATGCGAGTGGCTTTGTTGAAAAGCCGATGATGCCGTCAATCGAATACAAAAAGAGTTTCCAGAAAGACCATTTTGTCTTTCCCGCCGTCCGCTCGATGTTCTCGTAGGAAAACCACTTCGTCTTGAATCCCACCCACGGAAAAATCCCCTTGGTGAATCGGTTCCGCTCGCAAAGCGAGAGCACCGCGTTCTTGTACTGCTCGCTCATCAGGCGGAAGTCGCGCGCTCCGTCCACGACGGGAACATCGCTCATGCCGCCCATGATTTTGTAGAAAAGACGCGCGAATACTGAGCGGACGGGAGGCTCGTTCTTGCGAGTTGTCCGCCTGGTTGCCGCGCAGTCAAAGCCTTCTGTTTCGAGGGCGGAAAGCATTTGCGGCAAAAGGGCGGGCGGGTCTTGCAAGTCTGCGTCCAAAAGCGCGGTGTAGCAGCCACAGGATTTTGAAAGCCCCGCGTAGAGAGCGGCTTCCTTCCCGAAGTTGCGCGAAAAACTCACGAAGTGGACTCGCCCGTCGGATTCGGAAAGCTTTTCCAGTTCGCAGAGCGTTCCGTCGGTCGAGCCATCGTCCACGAACACGAATTCCGCCGAATCCTGCAAGTTCATCTCGGAAAGGATGCGGTTTGCCTCCGCATAAAAAACGGGAATCGCCTCCTCCTCGTTAAGGCACGGCACGACGAGCGAAAGTTTCGGCTTAGTCATCGCTCTGCCTCCTTTTTCTCATTCCGCGCGAACACCACGAATTTCTGACCGAAAAAGTTCAGCACGGTGTAAAATCCCATGCCGAACAAAAGTGCGACATTCTCACGGACGCTCTCGCCCGCATTTTTCAGCAGTGCCTGAATCAGATGTTTCGCTCCGAGGTACGCAACCACATAGCAGACCGCCGTGTTCAGGACAAAAAGCAGAACCTGCACGGCGGATTTTTCGCCGTTGTGGAAAGTGAAACGCTTGTTCAGAAAGAAGCTCACGATTCCGCCCGCCACATAGTTCGCCGCCGAAGAAAGCCAATACGAGCAGTGCGCAAGGTTGTATAGCGCGAACATCACGAACGCGCCCACGGCAGTGTTCACCACGCCCACGAGAAGGAATGTTAGGATTTGCGTGCGGTCAAAGGGCGTGAAAAGGTTATTTTTCATTCTTCCAACAGGATAATATATTACCCTGAAATTAAATATTATTAAGATATTATATTATTCTTTTTAATCACAAGTGGATAATATATTACTAATCTGGATTGATGAATTTCAGCGAAAATCTACATTTTCTTTTAGAAAGCAGGGGAATTTTAATAAAGGAACTTTCCGCAAAAACGGGAATCAGCGAAAATACCTTAAAAACATATCTTCGGACAAATTGCGTAGAACCAACGCTTTCAAAGGCCTTGCTTATCGCGGACGCTTTAAATGTCAGTCTTGAATTTTTGGCAAACGGAACAGAACTCGCGGAAATCACAAAAAAGCCCGCGAAAAAAATCCCCGATGAAACAAAAAAACTGCTCGCTCTAACAGAAAACTTTTCAAAAGAGGATTTTCACATCCTTTTGGCGACCGCAAAGGCAATTCAGGAAAACAAGGGCGCAAAATCTTCTCATTGTCTTGATTTTTTTTATACGGTATCATATTGAAAAAATGTCGATTACAGATGAAACTTTTTTTTCTGAAAATATAGCAAGCGTCAATAAAATGGTTTCGCGGTTGCTTTTGGCAATAAACGCCGTTCCAATCATTTTTTTGCTTTTTTCATACATAAAAATTTTTCAATTTTCTCTTGGATTTTCGTGCGCTTTGCTTTTTTACACGATTTTTGTTTCTTCTGTTTTTTTGCTTTTTATCAAAAGCGAAAAATTCAAAAAGGTGACGATGTATTTTGGACTTTGCGCGATTCAACTTTTTGTTGCCATCATTGGAGCGAACGCACACGCTGGAGTTTTTATAACGCTTGGACTTGTTCCTGTAATAAGTTGTCTTTATTATAACAAGCGACTCACAAAGAATATATGCGTTATAAGTTATGTTGCTATGCTAGTGTCGCTTTTTATAAAATACAAAAACGGCGCGGCAATGTTCGATTTTTCTGATGAGCCACGATTTTTTCAAAATTATGTTCCAATTGCAATCGGTTTTACGATTGAGTTTGCGTTTCTCTTTTTGATTATCAGTTTGATTTCAAAAAGAACCGACACCACGCTCCGAAGGTTGATGTCGCTTGCGGACGACCGCGGAGATTTTGTGCAACTCTTGAGAGAAAGCAAGGCGAATCTTGAGCAAAAAACGCAAGAATTGGAGAAAACTCAAAAAAAAATCATAAAGTTTGTTGCAGAGGCATTGAGCAGTCACGACCTTCTTACAGGAAGTCATGTTATTCATACACAAAAATATGTTGAATTGATTTCAAAAAGGCTTAGAGATACAGGGCATTTTACCGAAGAGTTGAGCGATGTGGCAATCGAGATGTACGCGAACGCGGCTTTTCTTCACGATATTGGAAAAATCCACATTCCCGAAGGAATCTTGAATAAATTTGGAAAATTTACGCTCGAAGAGTTTGAGATGATGAAAAGTCATCCCGCCGAAGGTAAAGAATTGCTCCAGTCTTTTCCAAAAATCGGGGATGGTTCTTTCAACGAAATTGCAATCAAAATGGCGTATTGCCACCACGAAAAATGGGACGGCACTGGCTACCCTGAACGCAAAAAAGGGGAGGCGATTCCGCTTTGTGCGAGAATTATGGCGGCGGCGGACGTTTTGGACGCGCTGATAAGTAAACGATATTACAAAGAGCCGATGTCGATTGACGCGGCAATGCGCGTGTTTTTTGATTCAAAAGGAACTCATTTTGAGCCGTGTATAGCAGACGCGGTGATTTCGCTCAAAGACGAAATTCAAAAAATCGACGAAGAATTCAAAAGAACGGAAGCAGAACTATACAAAGAAAAACTTGAATGGTGGCATCGCTACCACAAAATGCGGGATTCTGCGGTTTTGAACGGCTCAAATTAAAAGAGCGGATAACATTCAAAACCTGCCGCCCGCAAAAGATTTCCCATTGTGCCAGTAGCATTTTCTGGAACGTAGACAAGATAATACTTTACGCCATTCGAGCGCGTTTCAACGTCAATTTTTGCGGCAAAACCGCTCACTTTGAGTTTTTCAACGAGCCGTTTTGCGTTTTCCTCGTTCTTAAAAAGCCCGATTTGCTCTTTGACCGCCATTTGCTTTGGCACTTCCGATGATTCAATGGCTTGAGAAGTTGGCGTTCCTTCTTGCGCGATTTCTGGAATGTCCGCGCCATTTCTTGGAACAAAATACCAAAACGGAGTCGGAAGTTGCTGACTTTGACCTTTTACAACCGAGGTTTCAAGACTAGAAGGATATTCTTTTTTCAATTTTGCCGCCCAAGACTCTTCCCCCGTTATGTGCCACAGCGTCAAAAGAACCGTTGGAGTCACGCTTTTCATGGATTTTTGACTGACAAAAGACGAAAGAGTCGAAATTGCGCCTTTTGTTTCTTGCGTGTTTTGAGCCTTGCAGAGCGCACTCCATTGCTCGTAGAGTTTTGTGTACGCAATGATTTTTTCGTCTTTGGATTTTTTTACGTCGGAGCGCAAAAAATTGTCCGCCGTCGCTGAATCTCCAAGCGAAAGCGCACAACGAATTGCGTCAATCACCAGTTGCTCCGACGATTTTTTTGGCATTCCCGCCGCGTCGCTTGCTTTCATTGCCGCTGCGTCGGCATACGCTTTTTGCGCTTCGGCAAAAAGTCCCGATTGTTCAAGAACCGCTCCCAAAAATGCCGTCGCTGAACGTTTTTCCGCTCCAGAAGGAAGACGCGGAATTGCGTTTTTCAAAAATTCGATTGATTCGGAAACGGTTGCTTTTTTTGCCGCTTCCTCGGCAACGGCTCGCGCACTTTTCAACGATTGCGATTGCGAACAAATCGGGAAAATCAAAAAAAGAAAAATGCAAAAAAATGCAAAAAAACGAACGCGACTCATTTTTATCTCTCACAAATATTCAGAAACGCTATCAACGAGCGAAAGCAAATTCAACGGCTTTTTGAAAAAACGTTTTACGCCAAGCGACATAACGTCGCTTTCAACGCCACTTTTTTCGAGTGCCGTAACAACTATAATGGCAGGTTTTCCGTAAATATCCGACTCGCTGATTTTTTTGCAAAGTCCAAATCCGTCGATTCCTGGAAGGTCAAGGTCAAGAATGATACAATTTGGACGTTTTTCAACCATAAGGCTTCCCGCCTCAAAACCGTCAAACGCTTGAAAAACCGTAAGCGCGGGAAGTCTTTTTTGTATATACATTTTGAGAACCGTATTGAGCCCCTTGTCGTCATCAACAATCAAAAGGCTTTTTGTTTCAACGGGCGGTCTTTTGCAAAGGGCGAGCACTTCTTGCGGGATGTTCATGTTTTTTCGTACCATAAAAGAAGCCAAATCGTCAGGATACACGCGATATTGTTTTCCTGGCGTTGAAAACGCTTTCAAAGAACCGTTTTTTATCCAATTTATTGCCGTTTGATTAACGACTCCGCAGATTTTTGCAACTTCCATAGCCGAAAAAACGACAATTTTCCCGTCTTTCTGCCCCATTTTTCACCTTGCCTAACAAAAATTTTTGAAATAAACCTGTTCTAAAGAAACTCATTGAGTTTCCGCACCCATTTTATTTTACTCGATTTTATTATTTTTTTCGATTTTTTTTGTGCGTCTAAAAATGAAATCATAAAACCAGTTCGGAAACGTCAGTTTCAAAACTGGTTTCTTTGAAAAGCGAGTTCAAAATTGCGATGGATTTTTATAAATCGTGTGTGTTTTTTACTTCGGCGAGAGCCATTTTGTAAGAAAAACCTGCGTCAACGAGGTATTTTAGCAATTTTTCGCCACTTTTTCCGCGCCGTTTTGCCATTTTTGCCGCTCGTGTGCATTCACCAATTTCATCTACGTTTTCAAAATGCTCGGTTACGGCTTTTTCGGCAATGTCTTTTGAAATGCCACGCGCTCGGAGTTCTTGAATGAGCCGAGTTCGTCCTTGCGCTTTTGAAATTGAATGAGAGCGAATCCAGGCGGCAGAAAAACGAAAGTCATCTAAAAGCCCTTGTTTTTCAAGAAAATCAAGAGCCGTTTCGCAAGCAGACCGAGAACCTCCTTTTGAAATCAATTTTCTCAAAAGCAAAAAACGGCTTTGCTCGCTTCTTTCAAGGCTTTTTAACGCGCTTTTTTCGGCAAAAAAAGCCTCTGCTGCAAAAAAGATGTCTTCGATTTCGCTCTCAAAAAATTCGCCAGAATCCAAAAAAATCCGCGCCAAAAAATCGTGAAAAGTCAGCGTTTTCAAATAAATCGAGCGGATAAAAAAAATCGCCCCATCCGACGAAACGAGTTTCAAAATCATTCCGTCCGATGAAGCATTTTCTTTTGAAACAAGCGCTTCAAGCCAGGCTGATTTGTTACATTCCGCATTCGACGAAGAAAAATCAAAAGATTCCCCTCCGTCGCACACGTTTTCAAAACGGAGCAAAAGCCGCTCCCCGTTGTTTTTTGGAACGGTAAGACCAGGAAACACGGCAAAACTCCGTTTTTGAACTTAACGCTTGCTGAACTGGAAGCGGCGGCGAGCACCGCGCTGACCGTACTTTTTGCGCTCGACCATGCGAGAGTCGCGCGTAAGAAAGCCGTTTGCTTTGAGCGACGCGCGAGCATCTGGGTCAATTTGAAGAAGCGCACGCGCAATTCCGTGAAGGCACGCGCCCGCTTGTCCTTTGACTCCGCCACCTGTTACGGTGATAAGTATGTCGTATTTATTTGCGTAATTTGTAACCAAAAGCGGCTGATGAACGACTTTCACCGACGCTTCTGTTGGAAAATATTCCGCAACGTCTTTTCCGTTTACAACGATTTTTCCAGAGCCTTCGCGCACAAACACGCGAGCCACGGACGTTTTTCTTCTTCCTGTTCCGATTGCAATATTTTTTTCTGCCATAATTTGACCTCGATAAACTCAATAAAAAGTGTGATAAAAAATCAAAGTTCTACGACTTTTGGATTTTGTGAAGCATGGGGATGCTCGTTTCCTGCGTAAACTTTAAGATTGCCAGCGATTTTTCGACCGAGCCTACCGTTTGGGAGCATTCCGTTAATCGTGCGAACGAGTGGGGCAGTGGGGTCGCGCTCAATGAGTTTTTCAAAAGTGTAAGAGCGGAGTCCGCGAACGAATCCTGTGTAATGGCGATAAAGTTTGTCGCTTCGTTTATTGCCAGAAACGGCAACTTTTTCTGCGTTGATGATAACAACGAAATCGCCCATTTCTTGATTTGGCGTAAACGTTGCTTTGTTTTTTCCACGGAGAATCGAAGCCGCCTTTGCCGCAACTCGACCAAGCGGTTTTCCAGCCGCATCAATAACGTACCAGTCGCGTTTTTGCTCGGCATCTTTGATAAAAATGGTTTTCATTTTGTATACCCTTTGTGATTGTTATAAAAATCTCTGCTCCAGACGCTGCATCTTCGCCTTTTGCAGAATGTACGGGGAGTAACACTATACTTTTTTTCACGTTTTTCGTCAACACAAGATTCCTCGCTCTTTTGAGGAATTGTTGATTTTTAATCGGATTCTTCCGAGTTTGTTGCTTTTTCTGCCGAACGCGCTTCTTTTTCGGCTTTTAACGCTGCCTCTTCGTCAAGGCGCACTTCACGCTTGTCGCGAATGTCGGCAACTCCCACGAGAATCGAAAACGCGCCAACAAGCACGGCAAGAACGGGAAGCGCACCTTTCAAAACGAGCAAAACGTCGTTCCACCAGCCCAAACCTAAACCAAACAGTTCTTTTGGAATGCACGCAAAAACCGCAAAACAAAATAACATTATGCCAAAAATAACGCCAATCATACAATTTTCCTCACTAAAATCCATAAAATGTTCTGTTATTGAACAAGTCGATTATACAAAATTATCGCATTTTCGTCCGCTCAAAAAGAAGCGTGCCAAATGACATAACGCACTTTTCCTGAATCGACCGCTTTTTTGATTTCTTTTTCTCGCTCCGACAGTTCCGATTTTCCCGTTTTGACTTCGATAAAAAGCACTTCGCGAATCGGTTTTCCTTCTCCAGCACCTGGAAAAGCCACAAAATCTATCGGTTTTCCGACAAAACGAACGTCCGCAGGATTGCACGGAAAATTCGGCAAAAATGGCGCAACTTGCTCTCCGACTTGCCCGCCAATCACCGCGCGACTCATTTTTACAGCAGCCTTTCGTTCTTTTTTTACGCGATTTTCAAACCCTTTTTCAGAGATTTTTCTTTGAAAAGTTTGCCCGAAAAAAAACGAAATTGCGCAAAAAATGAGCAAAAATCCCAAAAATGCAAAAACGAGAAGCAAAATGGCAAACGCTTTTCCATCTGCTGCTGCACGAAGCACATCTTCCATAAAAAAATGATAGCAGATTTATGACATTCCGCGCTATAATGAAACTCGTTCGGAACATTCGCGTTCAGAACGAGTCTGTTGACTTTTAGCGTTTTTTCTCGAATTGTAAAAATAATTGTAATTGACATGAATAAAATCGAAGCAAATGAAGCATTTTCAAAACGACTTGAAAAAATCGAAAGTACGCTTTTGCGTTTTCTTCCAAAGCAAAGCAACGAAAAATGGATTTTTGAATCGTTTGGAAAAATCGATACATCTGTAAATCAAAGTCATCTCAAAAATCTGCTTGAGCCGACGAGAAATCTGTTGGATTTGGGCGGAAAACGATGGCGACCGCTCCTTTTGGTTTTGTGTGCCGAATCGCTTGGCGGAAAAAACGGCGCTTCCAAAGGAATCGAATTGACTCCTCTTGTGGAATTTGCTCATACGGCGAGTTTGATTCACGATGACATCGAAGACAGCGCGGATGAGCGGCGCGGTGCGGACGCGGCGCATATTTTGTTTGGACTTGACGTTGCGCTCAATGCGGCGAGTTGGCTTTATTTTCAATCCTCTTGTTGCATCGATGCTTCTTCGCTTTCTGTGGAAAAAAAACTCGCGCTCCATGCGCTGTATTGCCAAGAACTCCGAAGGCTTCATTTGGGGCAGGCGATGGACATTCTTTGGCACAGAAATCCTGACCTTTTTCCGTCGATTTCTGAATACGATGCGATGGTCAAAAATAAAACGGGAACGCTTGCGCGTCTTGCGGTTAAAACGGGATTTTTGGCAGGCGGAAGTTCGGAGGAAAAAGCAAACGAAGCGGGAAAAAGTGCGGAGGAAATCGGGCGGGGATTTCAAATAATTGACGACGTAATAAATCTCACGAGCGGAAATCTTGGAAAAAAAAGAGGCGACGACATTGTGGAAGGAAAAAAGAGTCTTCCCGTGCTTTTGCACTTAAAAAAGAAACCCGAAGACGCAAAAAAAATCTCTGAACTTTTTTTTGAAGCAAAGAAAAATGGAATCGAGTCCGCTGCCGTTGAAAAAGCAATAAAATTGCTTTCTGAAAGCGGTTCGATTGAAGAGGCAAAGCGTGAAGGAAATCTGCTTATTGAAAAAAATGGAAAAGCACTTGCCTCGCTTCTTTGCGAAAACGGAGAAAACGAGGGCGCGAATCTTGTTTACGCGCTCTTTGAATCGCTCAAAAAATAAGGCTTTGAAAGAAAAATGAAAGAATCTGCGGAAATGCTGAATAATCGTGCGCTCATTTTTGAACATGAAGGTCAAACGGAAGAATCACTTGCGTGCTTAAAAAGGGCGGCAACGATTGAGCCGTTTAATCCGCTCATTTGGTTTAATCTTGGAATAACGCTCAAAAATGCGGGCAGATTAAACGAAGCAAAAAACGCACTTGAAAAGGCTCATTCGCTAAACGAAGATGACGAGGAAATCTTGAACGCACTTGCGGTTGCAACGATGGACGCGGGCGACATTGATGTGGCTCTCGCGCTTTGTGCAAAAGGGCTTTCCCAAAACGAACTCAATCCGAGGCTTTGGAATACGTTTGGAGTTATTTATTTCAAAAAAGACGATTTGGAACTTGCGAGCGAGGCGTTTGAACACGCTGTAACTATAAATCCGTATTATTATGATGCGCTTTTTAACCTAAGAGATACATACGATTCAATGGGAAATGCCGAAGGAAAAGCGCGGTGCGAAATTCAAATGCAATCGATAAAAAACACTGCGGAATCTGTGTAAATCCGTGAATTTTTGGAGAATGTGATGAGAGAGTTTGCGATTGTAAAGGAAATCAAAAACGATGGTATTTTTGTGATTCCAATGCTTACAATGGCGTGCCTAAAATGCAAAACGGGGTGTCTTCGGCAAGGAAAACCGTTTCGCGTCAAAAACTCTGCACAATTTTCAATAAAATCGGGAACGGCGGTCAGAATCGGGCTTCCGCGTTTTGCGCGGGCATTTCACGGTCTTCTTTCGCTTTTTGTGCCGATTTCTTTTGCGGTTTTTGGATTTTTCATTGCACCCGCAGCCGTTGAAATTCTTCCGCTTTCCATTCTCAAATCTTTGAGCGAAGAGAGCGCGAGAGCAGTGTTTGTTTTGGGATTTTTGGCGTTTTCCACGCTCGTAACATTTATTGTAAGTCGCTCAAGCATACATTTTTCAACGCCAGAAATAATTTCGATAATGTAATTTCAAAATGAACGAACTCGATTAGGTAAACGCGACGTTCCGCGAAGGTGCGTAAAAATGCCGATAATAAAAGCGTGAAATCGGCAATTCTTGCAATTTTTTTTATTTTTCTCGTTTTTGTTTTTGAGCCGATTTTTGCGTATCCAAAAATTGCTATCGTGGGGGCGGATAGTGCGCTTTGGAATGAAATCCGTTTTTTTGAGGACTGGGAATATTTGGATTGTCAAGGTTCTTTTGCAGAATATCCAGGTTTTGTTGGCGCAACGATTCACTATTGTTTGCATGTCAAAGACGAGCGAAATCACAAAATCGAACTTCGTTTTTCTCGTCATAACGGAGTTCTTGACGAATTTGCGCACGTCCTTGACATGACCGATTTTTCGGAAAATGTAATCAGAATCAAAAAATACAGCGATTGAATTTTTTGATTTTGAACTCAAGAATCGAATCGATACCGTATCTCCAAACAGATTTATTTGTGGTCGCGGGCAAGGGCTGAAATTTCTGATGCCATTTGAGAAAGCGCGACTTGTTTTTGAACGCCGCCCATTTCAAACGCGACTTTTGGCATTCCGTAAACGATTGACGATTTTTCGTCTTGACCGAGCGTCCACGCTCCCTGACGGCGCATTTCGGCAAGGTACTGCGCCCCGTCTTTTCCCATTCCCGTCATAATCACGCCAAGGCAGCGATTTTGGTACACTTTTGCCATCGACTCAAAAAGCACATCTGCGCTCGGTCGGTGTCCATTTCGTTGCGGCTCTTGCGAAAGACGGACTTTTTTCTTTCCAAAACTTCCAGACTCAACAAAAATGTGGTAATTTCCTGGCGCAATGTAAACGTGCGCCGCTTCAAGATTTTCGCCATCCTCCGCCTCTTTTACGGTAAGCGGGCAAATTTTATCGAGCGAATTGGCAAACTCGCGCGTAAATCCTGCTGGCATGTGTTGAACTACAAGAATCGGCTGTTTTAGATTCGCGTCAATCGTTCTAAAAACTTCGCGAAGCGCGTTCGGTCCTCCCGTGGAAATTCCGATTGCAATCGCTTCGATTCTGCCGCCATCTCGAAGCGGTGTTATGGACGGCGTACTGCTTTTTGCGGGCGAATCCAAAATCGAAGAGCGAGTGAGAATCGAAGAGCGATGTTCTTTTTCGCTTTCGATGAATTTGTTTGCCGCTTCTGCGCCCATCGTTGTGCGGAGTTTTTTTTCAAAAGACCGCTCGCTTATTGAGTGCGAATAAAAATCGCTCGAACGAACGCTGCGCCCTTTGCGTCGCGCGTACTGCCCGCCGTAAGACGAAATCAACTCGATGAGATTTTCCGCCACGGAACTGATGTCAACGGAAACAGAACCGTTCGGCTTTGTTATAAAATCGCTCGCTCCAAGTTCAAGGCACTGCATTGTAACGGACGCGCCTTTTTCTGCAATCGAAGAGAGGATTATCACGGGAATATCGATTCCGTGTTCCTTTCGGTATTTCAAAAACTCGATACCGTTCATTTTCGGCATCTCTATGTCGAGTATAATTATGTCTGGATTGAGTTGGGGGATTTTTTCAATGAGAAATTGCCCGTCAAACGCCTTTCCAACGACTTTCATGCCGTCTGCACCGTCTATAATCCGAGAAATCAAATTCCGCATGAGAGCGGAGTCGTCGCAAATAAGAACAGAAATATCTTCCATAAAAATAAACCTGAAAATTAAAAATGCTATAAATTTTTCTGGTACAAACACGCCCAGTCGGTTTTCAAAAACTCAAATTTGGTGTCCATTCCAAAAAGAGATTCCGAATGTCCGATAAAAAGGTATGAATGTGCGCCCATCGAAGTCCAAAAGCGGTCAATCGTTGCTTTTTGCGCCGCTTCGTCAAAGTAAATCAAAACGTTGCGGCAGAAAACAACGTCAAGATTCCTAAGACCAGAATCGTGCCGAAGATTGTGGTAGTCAAATTTGACAGTATTCATAAGAGAACTATTCACTTGGTAACCCTTGTCGGTTTTTGTGAAATATCTGTCAAGGTATTTTTGCGGAATTCCCGTAACTCGCGCGTTTGGATAAAAGCCTTGCTGCCCAACCATGAGCGACTTCAAAGAAATGTCCGACGCGGTTATCTGAAAGCGGTACGGCGCGGGAAGTATGTCAGCCAAAATCATCGCAATCGTGTAAGGCTCTTCACCTGTGGAGCAACCTGCGCTCCAAATCCGAATAGTAGTATCGCCCGTTTTTTTCTTTCTTTCAATTATATGCGGAATGACGTAATTTACGAGCGAGTCAAAATGCGGCTGATTCCTGAAAAATCGCGTAAGATTCGTCGTTACAGAATCGAGCATGATTTTCATCTCTTCTTTGTTGGAGGTGATGAGCCTATAATATTCTTGAACCGAACTGAGTTGCTTTTCGCGGAGTTTTTCCTTTAATCTGCTGTCAAGAATGGAACGATTCGTAGCCGAGAATGTTATCCCTGACTCGTCGTAAATAACCTTGCGGAACATATCAAATTCCGCATCTGTCAATAAATCTGCCATAAATCGAATTATACACCCGAAGAAAGGAATTGTGAAGAATGATTTTTCACTTTGGTTTCTTTCCCAAAAGCAAAATTTCGCTCCAGCGCAGAACCTTCGACATTTTCCCAAAATAGTTGCATTTCTATTGACAGAATAGTTTTTTTTTGTATGGTAATAAAAATTCTTTATCTTTAGGGAGGAATGCAAAATGAAGGGCATTCTAAAAATTTTGGCGGTCGCTGCAATCGTTGCGGCTGCCTTTGGCGCAATTTCTTGCTCGGACGATGACGACGACGACGACGACGCAAAAGTCGTCTACACGTTCACGGGTACGAACAGCGAGGCAGGAAATCTGACGCTGAACGCGCTCGACGACGGCACGTACTCGATTTCAAGCGACAAAATCGGAACGGCCGCTTCTGGCTCTTACGACGCTTCAAATCTGAATGAGGTCAAGTTCACGGAAACGCGCTACTACGATTTGACGAAAAAAGCTCTCGTCAGCGGAAGCAAGGAGCAGACGGTTGACGCTCACGAAGGCAGCTTCACCTACGAAAGCGCGAACGGAATTAGCGTGGGCTTCACGATGAAAGAATAGGACAGGGGACGGAAACTCCATTTCCAAACCAAAAACTCCCAAGGCAGTGCAAAACGTCCGCCTTGAGAGTTTTTTTGTTTTCTAGTGGCGTTGCAGAAAGCATGCCGCTGCTTTTGCGTGCCAGCGCGTCATTTTGAGCAACGCAAAGAATCGAGGATATTTCGCTTGCGCTCAATACGACGAATCAAGGCAAAGCATACATTTCGCAACACGTCCTGTTTTTTTTTGGGGGGGGATGTGTGCTGGAAGCGGCGGTTTCGATTTCGCTCAACCACCCCCGAACCGTTCGTCTTTCCTTACACCTCCGCGAGCCGTTTCTGCACCAGTTCCGTCGCGACTTTCGGGTTCACCTTGCCGCCGGACGCCTTCATCACCTGACCCATGAGCCAGCCGACCACGTTCGTCTTGCCGCCCTTGTAGTCGGCGACCGCCTTGGGGTTGTCGGCGATGACCTTCCCGACGATTGCCTCGATTGCGCCCGCGTCAGAAACGCTTTCCATGCCCTCGCTCTTGATGATTTCGTCGGGGAGCTTGCCCGTTTCGAGCATCTTGGCGAACACGGCCTTTCCTTGCGCGTTCGAGATTTTCTTGTCGGCGATGGCGTTGACCAGCCCTGTGATGTGCGCGGGCGTGATGCCCACCTCGCCAATCGTGGCGTTCTTTTCGTTCACCACGGCGAGCAGTTCCGCAAGAATCCAGTTCGCCACCTTCTTCACGTCCTTCGCGCCCTTCGCCGCCTCCTCGAACCAGAGGGCGAGGTCGCGGCTTGAGGTGAGCGTCTCCACGTCGAAGTCCGAAAGCCCGAACTCCTTCTTGAGCCGAATCCGCTTCGCCTCGGGAAGCTCGCCCACGCGCGCCCTGACGCGGTCGATGAGCTCCTCGCCCACCGAAAACGGCTTGATGTCAGGCTCGGTGGTGAACCGGTAGTCCACGAACGAGTTTTTCGTGCGCTGCACGACCGTCTTTCCCGCCGCGTCGTCCCAGCCCATCGTCACCTTGAAGCCCGCGTTGAACTCCTGCCGGTCGTTCTTGAATTCCTCAAGCTGCCGCTTTGCCTCGTAGGCGCACGCGTCCTTGATTTTCTGGAAAGAGTTGAGGTTCTTGATTTCCGAAATCGGCGTGTGGTAGAGCTTTCCGTCCTCCCACACGTTCAAGTTGATGTTCGCGTCGCACCTCATGTTGCCCTCCTCAAGGTTGCCGTTCGTCACGCGCACATAGCGGAGGATTTCCTGCACCGTCTGCATGAAGAGCGCCGCCTCCTCTGGGCTGGTCATGTCGGGCTTGGTCACGATTTCGACGAGCGGCGTGCCGCAGCGGTTGTAGTCGATGTACGAGTGCGCCCCCTGCAGGTGGAGCGACTTGCCCACGTCCTCCTCCAGGTGGATTCGCTCGATTCTCACGCGCCTGTATTTCTTCCCGTTCGTCTCGATTATGCAGTCCTCGCCCTTGAAGTTCTTTGGACGGAATTTTCCGCCGCCCGCCTGGTACTCCGCGCTGTACTTGTCCATCGGCAAATCGACGTGCCCGTTCGTGCACAGCGGAATGTCGTACTGCGTGATTTGGTAGCCCTTCGCGAGGTCGGGGTAGAAGTAGTGCTTGCGGTCGAACTTGGTGAAGCGCGCGATGTCGCAGTTCAAGGCAAGCCCCGCCACCGCCCCAAGCTCCACGTACCCCTTCGAGATGCGCGGCATGGCCCCAGGAAGCCCCAGACACACCGGGCAGACGCGCGTGTCGGGCATTCCCCCGTAGCGGTTCTCGCACGCGCAGAACGCCTTTGTCTTTGTCAGAAGCTGCGTGTGGATTTCGCAGCCGATTACGATTTCATATTTTTCGATTGCCATTGATTTACTCCTTTTTAATTTGCCACGTTTTTAGAAAAATCGATTTTCATTTTTTTAATTTTGATTCGAGTGCGTCGAGCCTTTCCGTTACGGCGGAAAGTATGCGTCGGAGGTCTGCGATTTCGGATTCTTCGGCATTTTTTTCGTAAGAGCCTTTTTTGGAAATAAGATTTGCCGTCCGTTCTGCAAATTGCGTTGTTGCGGTGTCCAGTTCGAGCCTGCATAATTCAGTCAAACGTTCGCATCTTTCGCGCAATTCCGATTCCAGAGAATCCGTTTTCATTTTTATATTTTTACTAATATCGTATACTATTCTGTCGATTTCGCCTTTTGTGGTTTCATTTTGTGTTTCTAAAATTTCCACGGCGTTTTCTGTTTCATTTTGGATTTTATTTACAATTCTTGAAATTTGCTCTCTAAAATCGGCAATTAACCTGTCCGCTTCGTATTCAAACGTTGATTCGTTCATATTCACTCCAAAAAATTGAGCGAATTTTACTAAAAAAGACTTCACAATTCAAGATTGGACTTTGCAAGAAAACGGTAGCATTTTACTCGCAAAGTCCGTCAATTTCTGAATCGTTCTATTTTTTCTTTGGACGATTTTCTTCGCTTTTTTTCTTGTATTTTGAATACGATTCTCCAAATACTTCGCACAAAAATTGTAAAATCTTGTCGCGCTCTTTTATTCTTTGTGCTTCTGTTTTGATTGGCGGTCTTTTTTTTGACATATTCATTCTCCTTTTGAAAAGTTTAGTTTCAATATAGGTAAATCCGCTTTGGAATTTTTTGAAAATGCAAAAAAAATATAAAAAAACGGCGAAAAAATGGGGCAATTCTGCTATAATTTTTTTTTATGAAACGATTTTTTCCATTATTTTTATTTTTTGTAGCAATTTTTGCATTTTCGGCGGGTGCAGAGCCTTCAGCATTCGGTGGCAACGCGGTTTTGGAGTTTGACGCTCAAGACCTTTTTAAGGGAAGCGACTACGACGACATTTCACTTGTAAATAAAACAGGTGAAAAAATAGAACTTACAGTAAACGCTTGGTCAGAAAAAGATAATACTTGGGTAAAATACGGCTCTGTAAAAACATCTGATTATAATGACACAGATACGCTCTCAAAAACAATACGTTACAAAGTAACTCCTATGGATAAATTCAGGTATTTTGCGATTACTGCTTCAAAAACGCGCCTTGAAGTAAAATTTGAACTTGCAGCAGACGGAGAAACGGCTTCAATTCGCGCGAGTTACGCAAAACCTGTTCGTCCGCTCGCGTCGCTTGAAGCAAAACCGTTCCGCGACAAAAACGGAAATGGAGTCGGCGCAGAACTTTCGTTTAGGAACGTTTCTTGGCGCGAAATAACCACCGTTGAAATAACGCTCCGCGCAAGCGACAAAGGCATGGTTGTAAAACATCAAAAAACGGGAAACGACGAAACGATAATTCGCACAAAAGACCCCATAAAAGACGGCGAACGATACAAAACGCAAACAAGCCCGTTTTGGACAGATTTTGCAATCGACGAAGTAAAAATCACGCGCGTAAAAATTATGTTTGCAGACGGCACGGAAGATTCTTACAATTTGTAGTCTTTGTTTTTGAAAATGTTTTCTCAAAACGAATTTTTCATATTAAAATATGGTGAAAGATTAAAAAAGTTTTTTCGGAGTTTTTTATGAAACGAATTGTTGCATTTTTGGGTATGACAATTTTTGCATCCGCGCTTTTTTGCGAAACTCTAAAAATTGACGTGAAGCAAAAACCCATTACAGGCGGATTTGCAGACCTCGGAAAACTTTCCTATTCAAAAAAGAAGGTCGTTGTAATCGACGATGCGAATTATCCAGACGCAAAGAAAAAACGTGTTGCGTTTACAAATGCCATTTCGCAACGCTCGGAAACGCTCATAATTCTTGGAGGAGACGTTGACCTTTCCGATGGGCGCGTTTCTGATACCGACCACTCGTATTTTGATACGTTTGACAAAGGAACTCACAAGCGCAAAAACGATGATTTTTCTTTCCCGATTTCGTCGAACAAAACGATAATCGGAAAAGAAAACGCGCGGATTATGTTTGGCGGGCTTAGAATCGATTCTGGAAAAAATATCGTGATTCGGAACATTACGTTTTATGATGCGCATGGAGCGACCGAGTACGACACGAATTTTGTTGCCGAAAGCAAAGCGAGCGCGGACGCTCTTGTGATTTGGGACAAAAAATCGTCGATTCCGCAGGATATTTGGATAGACCACTGCACTTTTACAGATGGAATGTGCGATGATATGAGTCGAAACTTCAATCATGATGGTTCAATAGATATTTGTGGCGGAAAAAATGTAACGATTTCTTGGTGCGAATTTACGAATCACGATAAAGTAATGCTTGTTGCGTTAGGAGATAAGTTTACAGACCCAAAAGAACGTCAAATTACGTTGCATCACAATTATTTTCATCATGTAACGCAGCGTCTTCCACGAAGTCGCGGAACGTATATGCACATTTACAACAACGTTTACGACGACATTGGCGTGAGCGGAAATGTTGGTTATATGTTTGGTCCTGGTATCGCTTCTCAATATATTGTTGAAGGAAATTATCTCGGCTCTCATTTGGGAACGATTGTCAATTATTTTGATAAATCAAAACTGGAAGAGCATACGTACTCAAACTTTTATGCGAGCAAAAATTCCTCGGAAATTACGGAAGCCGATGTAAAATGGGACGGACCTGAAAAATCAAAAAGTTTTATTTCGCATTTTGTGACTTCTCTTGAAAAAATGCCGTGGCGTGTTTCGTATAAATATGATTTGGAAACGTGGCAGGACGCGCTTTCGCGTGTCAAAGAGGAGGCGGGTTCTTCTAAAGCGGTGGAAATTACGGGGGACAAAAAATGACGATTTTGCAAGGCGTTTTGCTTGGGCTTTTACAAGGAATCGCCGAGTTTTTGCCGATTTCCTCAAGCGGACATTTGCGCGTGGCGCAAGCACTTTTTTCTTTGGACAACGTTCCGCTCCTTTTTGACGTTGCTCTTCACGTGGCAACGCTTGCTGCCGTGTTCATTTATTTTAGACGAGTGATTGCAAAACTGTTTTGCGTTTTATTCCGCTGGATTTTCAAAAAAGCAGAGCCTTCGCAGTCTTACAGCATTAGCAACGTAAAAAGGCAAGACGAGCGCACTGTTGCGTTGGCGTCGAGCGACGAAATTGGAAAAAAGACGATAATTGCTCTTTTTTTGACGACTTTTGTTACGGGCGTTTTGGGGATTGTTTCTTCAAAATTGATTCCAGAGCTTCCGATGCAAGCCGTTGCGATTGGATTTCTTGTTACCGCCGTTCTTTTGGTGATTTCCGCCGCCGTTTCAAGAAAACGAGAACTTCCTGAATCAAAAGAAATCAAAGATGATTTTTTTGACGAGTCTAACAAAGGAATTAGTTGGAAACAGGCGCTTATAATTGGCGTGGCGCAAGGAATTGGAACGCTTCCAGGAATTTCCCGTTCTGGTTCAACGATTGCGGGCGCAGGTCTTTGCGGTGTTCGGCGGCGGGCGGCGGGCGATTATTCGTTTTTGGCATCGATTCCCGCGATTTTTGGGGCTTTCATTTTGGAATTGCGTCATGTCGGCGAAATGGGCGAAACCGTTGGAATCCTTCCGCTGATTTTTGGGTGCATTTGTGCGTTTGCGTCGGGCTACGTTTCGCTTTCGCTTTTTATGAAAATAATCAGAAAAGGCAGGCTCGAATGGTTTGCTGCATATTTAATTCCCCTCGGAATTTTGGTTTTTATTTTCCTTTGATTTTTGATTTTTTTGTTGACAGAAACGTTTTTGTAAAATAATATTTGAACGGTTGTTCAAATGAGCAATCATTCAAATAAAAGGTGAGAAATCAAAATGGACGAAAACGTTTTGGCGGAACTTTCCGATTTGTTCAAAGTGTTTGGAGACACCACTCGCGTAAAGATTTTGTTCGCGCTTTCAGAAAGTCCGCTTTTTGTTGGCGACATTGCGTCAAAAGTGGGAATGTCCGACTCGGCGGTGAGTCATCAACTTTCAATTCTAAAATTAAACAGGCTCGTAAAGGCAAGCAGGGAAGGGCGGTCGCTTAGGTATTCTTTGGACGATGCGCACGTTTCTTCGATTTTGAACATCGGACTTGAGCATTTGTGCGAGAAAAAAGGAATTGCGTAAATTTTTGGGGGCATTATGAAAGAAAAAAGTAAGTTGCATAAAAAATATCAAAATGCTCATATAAATCATTCTTATACACACGATTTATACGCGCATCCAAAGGCTTGCTCTTGTCATAATCACAACCAAAATGAGCGTGACACTGGAAAAAAAATCATCGTTTCGGCTTCTCTTTTTGCACTTGCGGTTTTGCTTTCTTTTTTGACCGAGCGATTTTCGTTTTTCTCGTCTTTGCCCGTGCCGTTTTTTGCGTTTCGCGTGCTGTGCGTTTCGCTCTATCTTTTTTCGTATCTCGTGATTGGAAAAAGCGTCGTTTTGGGAGCCGTCCAAAACATAAAAGAGGGCGCGTTTTTTGGCGAGGAATTTTTGATGAGCGTGGCTTCCATTGGTGCGGTTTTTCTTGGAGAGTACGCGGAAGCGTGTGCGATTATGCTTTTTTTTCAAATCGGCGAATTTTTTCAAGATGTTGCCGTTACTCGTTCTCGCTCTGCCATTTCCGCGTTGCTCGATTTGCGTCCAGATTCCGCGAACGTACTCAAAAACGGAAACTGTATAAGTGTGCGCGCAAAAGACGTTCGCGTTGGCGACATTATCGAAGTAAAGCCTGGCGAGTGCGTGGCTCTTGACGGCGTTGTTTTGGAAGGCGAATCGTTTTTGGACACGTCGGCAATAACGGGAGAGGGCGTTCCGCGAAAAATCAAAAGCGGCGAAAAAGTGAGCGCGGGATTTGTAAATCAAACGGGCGTTTTGAAAATCCTCGTGGAAAAAAACTTTGAAGAAAGTGCGGTTTCAAAGATTTTGCAACTCACAAAAAAAGCGAGCGAAAATAAGGCAACATCCGAAACGCTCGTAACGCGCTTTGCCCGCGTTTACACGCCGATTGTTTGTTTTGCCGCGCTTTTTGTCGCTTTTATTCCGCCGATTTTTTTTGGGAATTTTTTGCTTTGGATTCACCGCGCACTCATGTTTCTTGTGGTTTCTTGCCCGTGTGCGCTTGTGATTTCGATTCCGCTTTCGTTTTCCTGCGCAGTCGGTGCGTCTTCAAAATGCGGAATTCTTGTAAAAGGTTCAAATGCAATCGAAAAACTGGCACATCTCAAGGCAATCGCTTTTGACAAAACGGGAACTCTAACGCGAGGCAATTTTGAGGTTTCAAAAATCGACGTTTTTGGAATTGAGCAAATCGAACTTTTGAAAATCGCGACCATTGCTGAACAAAAATCGCTTCATCCGATTGCAAAGTCGATTTTGAATTTTGCAAAAGAAAACGGAATTGCTTTGGATTCGCTTCCTCAAAATGCACAAATCTGTGAAGTAAACGGGCGCGGAATCCGAGCAGAGGTGGACGGCGAAAAAATCGCGGTCGGAAACGCTTTTTTTATGAAAGAAGAGGGCGTTTTGATTTCTGAGGATTTTTCGTTTGATTCGGAAACGGTCGTTTTTGTTTCAAAAAACGGAATGTTAAAAGGATTTTTTGTCATCAGCGACGAGTTGAAAGACGGCGTAACGGAAAGCGTTTCAAAACTCAAAAAATTGGGCGTAAAACGACTTTCGATTTTGACGGGCGACAGAGAAAAAAGTGCGCAAAAAATCGCGCAGATGGTGGGAATCGAGGACGTGCGTGCGGAACTTTTGCCCGAAGACAAAGTGGTGGCACTTGAGCAAATGCTTGGAAATGGAAACGTTGCGTTTGTTGGCGACGGCATAAACGATTCTCCGTCGCTTGCCCGCGCCGACGTTGGAATTGCAATGGGCGCGCTCGGCTCGGACGCGGCTACGCTTTCTGCGGACGTTGTTTTGATGGACGACGACATTTCAAAAATCGTCCACGGAATCAAAATCTCGCGAAAAACAATGCGAATCGTTTTTGAAAACGTTGCGCTCACGCTTTTTGCAAAATGTGCGATTATGATTTTGAGCGCGTTTGGAATAAGCGGAATGTGGCTTGCGGTTTTTGGCGATGTGGGAATTTGCGTTCTTTCGATTTTGAACGCGCTCCGCTCGTTTCCGAACACGTTTCATAAAGTTCATTCCGTCTAATCCGATTTAGCGTTTGCTCGAATTGCAGAATTTTTTGTCAAAACGTATACTCAAATAAAAAGCGTTGCACATTGTGTGCCGACGGTTTAGAAAACGTGAAATTGAAAATTTCAATCATAAAACGCTTTGATTTTTGAACCGCATTTTGGTATACATTTTGTAACGAAATTTTTTAATTCTAAAAAAATTATGGAGGAATTATGCAAATCTCAAAATTGGGGGCGTTTGCCATTGGCGTTGGAGTTGGAGTTACGGCGTTTGCCATTT
>ERZ842401.2546-NODE-2546-length-24290-cov-5.256901_pt1 | contig 24290 bp, 20 predicted proteins | sample MGYA00521270_ERZ842401 | MGnify/ENA primary metagenome ERZ842401 (study PRJEB31892, sample SAMEA3878208) | bioreactor metagenome | biome: Moose rumen | place: Sweden | collected 2011-10 | study: EMG produced TPA metagenomics assembly of the PRJEB12797 data set... | reverse complement strand
GAACAGTATCTTGATTTTCACAGAAGATACTATCGTCCGTCTAACAGCTATATTTACCTTTATGGAAATATGGATATGGTGGAGAAACTTACATATATTGATGAACAGTATCTGTCCCATTTCGATCATTTGGATATTGATTCAAGTATTAAATTACAAGAGCCTTTTAAGAGCCAATCTGTAGTACATAAGGATTATTCTATCCTTAAAACAGATGAGCTTTCTGACAATACATACCTGACTATGAACTGGTCAGTAGGAACAAGTCTTGACAGAAAGCTTTATGTCGCCTTTGACATTCTTGACTATTGCCTTGTTTCAGCACCCGGGGCGATTCTCAAAAAGGCACTTATAGATAAGGGAATTGGTAAGGATGTCTACAGCGAGTATGAAAATGGTATACTTCAGCCTTTTTTCTCTGTTATAGCCAAAAACGCCAATGCAAATCAGGCGGAAGCTTTTAAACAGACTATTATGGACTGTCTAAAAAAGACAGTACAAGAAGGCCTTGATAAAAAAGCTCTTGAAGCTGCTATTAACATTGATGAGTTCAAATACAGAGAAGCGGATTTTGGAAGATTCCCCAAGGGACTTTTGTATGGTCTTCAGGTCCTTGAAAGCTGGCTTTATGATGATATGAAGCCTTTCATTCACATAGAAGCAGGTGATACTTTTAAGGAACTTCGAAATGAAATAAGTGGAAATTATTTCGAGAATCTGATCCAAAAATACCTCATTGATAATACTCATTCGAGTATGTTCATCATGGATCCTGTAAAGGGATTAAATGAAGCAAAGGAAGATGCTAAGGCTGCAGAACTTAAAAGGTATAAAGATAGTCTTTCAAGCAAGGATATAGACAGGATTATCCGCGAAACAAGGGAACTTAAGGAATATCAGGAAACTCCGGATTCTGAAGAAAATCTCAATAAGATTCCGATGCTCACAAGAAAAGACTTAAGGAGAAGCGTTGAACCTTTTATCTACGAAGAAAAAAAGGTTGGAGACAATGTACTTCTTTTTCATGATATATTTACAAATGGTATAGATTATTTGAACTTTGTATTTAGAATGGAAGATGTTCCTTTTGAGCTTTTTGTATATTCAGGAATACTTAAGTCTGTATTAGGGCTTGTTGATACTAAGAATTATACTTATAAAGATTTGTATAATGAGATCAATATGAAGACTGGAGGAATTGCTGCCAGCGTTGGCGTTTATACTGACAGACGTAATCTTGAAAAGTTTGCAACAACATTTGAAATTACGGTTAAGGTTCTTCCTGCCAATATAGATCAAGCGTTTGACCTTGTATCTGAGATTATCACAACTTCTAAAATTGATGATTACAAGCGTATGAAGGAGATTCTTGATGAGAAGAAATCTCATATGGAGGTAAGTCTTCAAACAGAAGGTCATCGTGCAGCGGCGCTTAGGGCAACAGCAGGATTTTCAGAAAGCGGATGCGTTTCGGAACTTTTATCAGGTATAAGTGGATATCGCCTTGTTAAGAAATATGCTGATAATTATGACGAGACTGCTCACAAAGAACTTGTTCATAAGCTTACAGAACTTATAAAGATTATTTTCCGCAAAGAAAATCTCTTATTGAGCTTTACGACCGATAAGAAAAATTATGATGGTGTTGAAGACAAGCTTTCGTCCTTTACAAATTCTCTTTTTACTAAGGATTGCCAAAAGGGACATCTTGAATTTTCACCTTCAAAGAAAAAAGAAGCGTTTATTACTCCGGGACAGGTTCAATATACTGCACTTGCGGGGAATTTTAGAAAAAACGGACTGGAATATACCGGCGCGCTTCGAGTTCTTCAAGTAATGATGGGATATGACTTCCTTTGGAACAATATTCGCGTAAAGGGAGGTGCATACGGAGTTATGGGAGGGGCTGCTCCTAACGGAGATTCCTACTTTGTGACTTACCGTGATCCACATCTTAAGAGAAGTCTTGATGTATTTAGTGAAGTTTCAGATTATCTCAGAAATTATGAAGCTGATGATCGTACTCTTACGGGTTTCGTGATTGGTGCTATAGGTGACATGGATACTCCTAAGACTCCAAGCGCAAAGGGTTCGTATGGACTTATGGCTTATTTGTGCCATGCTGATATTGACAAGATGCAGCAGCATCGTGATCAAATGCTTGATGTAACTGTAGAAGATATTAGAAAACTTGCAGATTATGTTGATGCATTTGAACAAGACGACAGCATATGCGTAGTAGGTACAAGTGAAAAGATTGAGCAGCACAAAGATCTTTTCGATGAAATTGAAAAGCTTTAAAAAAGGCACAAAACAAGGATAATTATGGATAGTAACAGTTTTAAAACAGGATTTATAGCTTTGGTTGGGCGACCTAATGTTGGCAAGTCGACACTTATGAATAATATGATAGGTCAGAAAATAGCTATTACATCCAATAAGCCACAGACTACAAGAGGACGCATTCAAACGGTATATACGGATGAGCGTTGTCAGATGATTTTTGTAGATACTCCCGGAATACATGAGACCAAGAATAAGCTTGGTTCGTATATGCTGCATATAGCAAAAAAAACTCTTGAAGATGCTGATATGATTCTCTGGCTTGTTGAACCTACAACATTTATAGGTCAGGGAGAAAAGTATATTGTGAAGCAGTTAAAACGCTGTAAACAGCCGATTATTCTGGTAATCAATAAAATTGATACAGTCAAAAAGGATCAGCTTCCGGTTTTTATTGAGGCTTATAGTAAGGAATTGAATTTTGAAGAGATTGTACCTGTCTCTGCCAGATCTAAAGAAAATATTGATACTCTAATGGATGTAATTTATAAATATCTTCCGTATGGCTCGGCTCTTTATGATGAAGATACTGTTACAGAAGAGCCTGAACGAGATATAGCGGCGGAAATAATAAGAGAAAAAGCTCTAAGGCTTTTGCAGGATGAGGTTCCTCATGGAATAGCTGTTACCATTGAAAGAATGAGAGAACGAGATGGTTATGTTTCTGATGATGGTAGGCCGCTTCTTGATATTGATGCCACTATTATTTGTGAGCGCGATTCTCATAAGGGAATTGTAATCGGCAAAGGCGGCGCGATGCTCAAGAAGATTGGCAGCCTTGCCAGAAAAGATATTGAAGATATGACCGAGTGCAGAGTAAATTTAAAGCTATGGGTTAAGGTTCGAAAGAATTGGCGTGATGACAGTTCTGTGATGAAACATTTTGGTTATGATGAAAGAGACATTTGACTCTGATAATAGGCTTATAGTAAATGGGATAATTCTAAAGCACAGACCGGTAGGCGAGTATGACTATTCGGTGTCTATACTTACTATGGAACGAGGTAAAATAAGTGCATTTGCAAGAGGCGCCAGAAAACCTTCCGGAAAGCTTTCAGGTAATGTCGAGCCTTTTTGCTATGGGTCTTTTGTCTTGTATGAAGGAAGAAACTCTTACAACATAATAGAGACTGATATTATCAATTATTTTGAACCATTCCGCCGGAATCTGGATGCTGCGTGTTATGGGACGTATCTTCTGGAACTGGCGGATTATTATGCAACAGAAAACAGTGATGAAAGTAAGCTCCTTAAATTGTTGTACCTTTCGCTTACAGCGCTTACCAAAGATGTTTATGACAAAAAACTTGTAAGATGTATTTTTGAATTACGTGCGCTTGTAATTGACGGTCAATATCCTGGCTTTTTGGAAGGCAGGGGGTATTGCGACGCAGCAAGAGTTGCTATGCAGCATATAAGCTCATCTGAACTGAAAAATCTTTTTACATTCAAATTAAACGACGAGGCTTTAGACGACCTTACTGAAATAACAAAGATTTATCGGGAAAGATTCGTCGACAGGCAGCTAAAAAGTCTTGATATGCTTAGCGTGGTTGAAAAAACATGATACCTCTATTATAATCATGTAATGTGCGCGTTATTGTGACGGTTAAAGTTATAATATCTATTATAATGGTCGTGTGGTTGACAATGATTAAAAATACAGTTAAAGCTTACAAAAATAATATTTGGAAACTTACTTGCGTGCTGTTGCTTGCACCCTTTATACTTGGAGGTTGCGGCAAGAGTATTGATGTTACAAAATCTGATACCACTGCTATATATATTGGCAAAGATGGCAATGTAATAAGCACTATAGTCGAGGATTTTTCTGCCTCTTACTATGATCTTGATGAGATGAAGACAATGATCGAGGAAGAGGTGAGTGAATACAATTCGTCTAAAGGTCAGGATCTTATAACTTTTCAGGATGCTGTCAAAGAAGATACGTTTGTTCGCGTGACCATGACTTATAAAAATACGGCTTCGTACGCGGAATTTAATAATATTACATTGTTTTGCGGTTCGTATGAAGATATGAAAGCTAAAGGATATAGCCTTCCGTCAACGCTTGTTAATTCAAGTGGCGATAAAATCGATGTTTCTTCGATTTTGGAGGATCAGATAGTTGTTGTCATGGATGAAAAAATTGGATTTTATTGTTATGACAAAATAGCTTATGCTCCGAAGGAAAGCGTTTGGAACGGAAATAAGAATGTTGATTTGTCTGCTGTAGAGGATGATTTGTGCTATATTGTTCTGAAAGCAGATTAACGAATAAAGATACAGGAGATTAAGGAAATGAAAGCAGAAGAGAAGACAATGGACAAGGTAATTGCACTGGCAAAGGGCAGAGGATTTATTTTCCCCGGTTCTGAAATTTACGGTGGTCTTGCTAATACATGGGATTACGGTCCACTTGGCGTTGAATTCAAAAATAATGTCAAGAAGGCATGGTGGAAGAAATTCGTACAGGAGAACAAATACAATGTTGGCGTTGACTGTGCGATTCTTATGAACCCTCAAACCTGGGTTGCTTCAGGGCACCTTGCAGGCTTCTCTGATCCTTTGATGGATTGTAAAGAATGTCATGAGCGTTTTAGAGCAGATAAGATCATTGAGGATTTTGCTTCTGAGAATAATATTACTCTTGAGTCATCTGTTGATGGTTGGAGTCAGCAACAGATGATGGATTTTATTAATGACAACAATGTACCTTGTCCTACATGCGGCAAACATAATTTTACAGATATACGTCAATTTAATCTAATGTTCAAGACTTTCCAGGGTGTAACGGAGGATGCTAAAAATACCGTATACCTTCGTCCCGAGACAGCACAGGGAATATTTGTTAATTTCAAGAATGTGCAGCGTACAACACGTAAGAAGATGCCATTTGGTATAGGACAGATTGGAAAGAGTTTCCGTAACGAAATAACACCTGGCAACTTTACCTTTAGAACACGTGAGTTTGAGCAGATGGAACTTGAGTTCTTCTGTGAACCCGGTACAGACCTTGAGTGGTATGAGTATTGGAAGAATTTCTGTAGAGATTTCCTTGTTGAGCTTGGAATGAAAGAGGATGAGATGCGTCTTCGTGAGCATGATAAGGCTGAACTTGCATTCTACTCAAAAGGAACAACAGATATAGAGTTCAGATTCCCGTTTGGATGGGGAGAGCTTTGGGGAATTGCCGACAGAACAGATTATGACCTTGGACAGCATCAGACAACATCAGGTGAAGATCTTACCTACTTTGATGAAGCCAAAAATGCCAGATACCTTCCCTATGTTATTGAGCCTTCGCTTGGAGCTGATCGTGTTGCTCTTGCGTTTTTGTGCGCTGCTTATGATGAGGAAGAACTTGAGGGAGGCGATGTAAGAACTGTAATGCATTTTCATCCTTTCCTTGCGCCTGTTAAGATTGCTGTATTGCCAATTTCCAAGAAACTTTCAGAAAATGCTGAAAAGGTATTTGATGAGCTTTCAATGAAATGGAACTGCGAATATGACGATCGTGGCTCTATTGGTAAGAGATACAGAAGACAGGATGAAATTGGAACTCCCTATTGCATTGCTTATGACTTTGATTCTGAACAAGATCACTGTGTAACAATTCGTGAGCGTGATACAATGAAGCAGATTGAATATTCTGATGGAAACGTTAGATGGCCGATCTCTGAGCTTGATAAGTTCTTTGAAGAGAAGTTTGCTTTTTGATTTGATGATAAAGCTTAGTAAAATAATTCTGAATATATATTGATATAAAGTTTTTATTAAAGTTTTGAAAGGAACAGTCATGAAGAAATATAGTGTTAATGAACTACGTGAGATGTATCTTACGTTCTTTGAGAGCAAAGGTCATCTTCGCATGAATAGTTTTTCACTTGTACCACATAATGATAATTCACTTCTGATTATCAATTCCGGTATGGCTCCGCTTAAGCCTTATTTTACAGGCCAGGAGGTTCCGCCAAGGCGCAGAGTTACAACCTGCCAGAAGTGTATTCGTACTGGCGATCTGGAGAACGTTGGTAAGACAGCCCGCCATGGTACATTCTTTGAGATGCTTGGTAATTTCTCTTTTGGTGACTATTTCAAAGAGGAAGCTATTCCGTGGGCATGGGAATTTTTGACAGAAGTAGTAGGCCTTGACAGTGAACGTCTTTATCCATCTGTTTATGTTGATGACAATGAAGCGTTTGAAATATGGACTAAGAAAATGCATATCCCTGCTGAACGCATAATTAAGCTTGGTAAGGAAGATAATTTCTGGGAGCATGGTTCAGGACCATGTGGACCATGCACGGAGATTTATTATGATCGTGGTGAAAAGTACGGAACCGGTCCCGAAGATGTACTAGGCGGAGAGGGCGATCGTTTCATGGAAGTATGGAACGTTGTATTTTCTCAGTTTAATAATGATGGACATGGAAATTATACAGACCTTGTCCAAAAGAATATTGATACGGGTATGGGGCTTGAGAGACTTGCTGTTGCTGTTCAGGATGTAGGCTCTATATTTGACGTTGATACAGTTAAGGCACTTCGCGATAAGATTTGTGACATGGCTGGCGGTATCAAATATGAATCCGAAGGCACACAAGAAAGTGATGTTTCTGTTCGTATAGTAACAGATCATATTCGTTCTACTACATTCATGATTTCGGATGGAATTATGCCCAGTAATGAGGGAAGAGGATATGTTCTTAGAAGGATTATACGACGTGCGGTTAGACATGGAAGAAAACTTGGAATAAAAGGCTCTTTCCTTCCGGAACTTGCTCTTAATGTAATTGAAGGATCAAAAGATGGATATCCGGAGCTTGAAGAAAAGAAAGACTTCATACTTAATGTGATTCGTCAGGAAGAAGATAAGTTTGAAAAAACCTTCGAGCAGGGACTTGAGATTCTTGCTACGATGCAGGATGAACTAAAAGCTAACGGAAAAGATACTCTTTCAGGTGAAGATGCATTTAAGCTGTATGATACATATGGATTTCCTCTTGATTCGACTGAAGAAATTCTTGCAGAAAATGGCTTTAAAGTAGATGCAGATGGCTTTGAAAAAGCAATGAAGAACCAGAGGGATACAGCAAGAGCTGCCCGCAAGGTAAGTAACTATATGGGAGCAGATGCGACTGTATATGAAGATCTTGATCCTAATATTAACTCTGAATTTGTAGGCTATGATAAGCTTGTTGCTGATTCGACGATTGTTGCCATGGCAGAACTTCATTCGGCTGATGAGGATGCTGATAATGTGATAGCTGATGCACTTACAGATGGAATGACAGGTGCAATTATTACATCACAAACACCTTTCTATGGCACTATGGGCGGTCAAGTAGGTGATCATGGTAAGATTTTCCTCTATCCTTCTGACGTTGATGATAAAGAGCATGATGCTATGGGATGCGATAGCTGCAATGATAAGGCTCTTGCTGTATTTAAAGTTGAAAGTACAGAGCATGTAGCAGGTTCTAAAATTGCCATGATTGGACGTGTTGTAAAGGGTATGTTCAAAACAGGCGATAAAGTGACTTTGAAAGTTTGCAAGCACGGTCGTATGGCTACATGCCGTAATCATTCAGCAACACACCTTATGCAGAAGGCACTTCGCGAAGTACTCGGCACGCATGTTGAGCAGGCTGGTTCTTATCAGGATGCTGTTCGTACAAGGTTTGATTTTTCACACTTCAAGGCTATGACATCGGCTGAGATTGCTAAAGTTGAAGATCTTGTAAATGAAAAGATTGCGCAGGAACTTAATGTTAATACTAAGGTAATGACTCTTGATGAAGCTAAGAAGTCAGGTGCTATGGCTTTGTTTGGAGAAAAGTACGGCGACAATGTGCGAGTTGTCAATATGGGCGATTGGTCCATTGAACTTTGCGGTGGTACACACGTAGCAAATACAAGAGAAATCGGACTATTCAAGATTCTTTCAGAATCCGGCGTTGCAGCTGGTGTAAGGCGTATTGAGGCAATTACAGGAAGCAATGTTGTGGAATACTATAAAGAGCTTGAGCAAAATACTAAAGAAGCAGCAGCGCTCCTCAAAGCGACACCAGATACACTTGCTGATCATATAAAGAAACTTCAGGATGAACTTAAAGCAGTAAAGAGTGAGAATGAATCGTTAAAGAGTAGTGCTGCCAAAGATGCACTTGGTAATGCTGCAGATGATGCTGTAGATGTCAAGGGAATTAAGTTCGTTGCGAAGTCTCTTAAGGATGTAGATGTGTATGGCCTTAGGGAACTTGGCGATTCACTTAAAGAAAAACTTGGAGACTGCGTTGTAGTTCTTATGAGTGATAATGATGGCAAAGTAAGTATTATGACAATGGCATCTGATGGGGCAGTAAAGAAAGGTGCTCATGCAGGAAATCTTGTTAAAGAGATTGCTCCCATGGTAGGAGGAGGAGGCGGCGGTCGTCCCAATATGGCTCAAGCAGGCGGAAAGAATCCTGCAGGTATTGAAGATGCTCTGAAAAAGGCTCCGTTAGTGCTTAGTAATCAGATACAATAATCAAAAATCAAATAATCAAATTAGGAATTGCTGCAAATAATCAAATTAGGAATTGATGCTTGACTATTGCCTGAGTTTGGTATATAATTCTAAATGCTGTGAGTTAGAAAGATAACTTAAGTAAATAACCCGATCAGTTCAACAATGTAACGGGACTGAAGGGAGGGTAGAGAACACATGTCAACAGTTATAGTAAAAGAAAACGAAACACTTGACTCCGCACTTCGTCGTTTTAAGAGAAGTTGTGCAAAGGCTGGTATTCAGCAGGAGATTCGTAAGAGAGAACATTACGAGAAGCCTAGCGTTAAGCGTAAGAAGAAGTCTGAAGCTGCTAGAAAGCGTAAATACAACTAAAGAAATATAGCCCTTGGTTTTGAATAAAATCAAGGGCTTTTCTTTTAGTAAAAATATTGCAATAATTAACTATAATTTTGCATCAGCTTTTGACTTGCACTTAATTAAAATAAAAGGTGAGTTTCTTAGAAAAGGCGAAATGTTGTATTTTACTATATATTTACATGAAAGTTGGGGAATAATTTGCTTATAACTATTTTAGAAATTTTACTAATATTGATTGTTATAGCTGTTATTGTGGGACTTATAAACAGTGCATATAATTCAAAACGATTTGTCGTAAGAAATTATAGTATTGATAGTTCTAAATTAAAAAAAAATTTAAGAATATGCCACTTATCTGATCTTCATGGTTGGCAGTATGGAGAAGATAATTGCAATTTGATAAAAGCCATAGATAACCTGTCTCCTGATATAATTATATTTTCGGGGGATGTTCTTACGGGGTCTATTCCCCTTAAAACCTGGCAACTTGAAAAGGGTCTACTCAAAGAACTATCATCAAGATATCCTGTATATGCAGCGAATGGTAATCATGAAAGCGAACTCAACTGGTTTTATGATAGCTTTGATGGCTTTTATGATACTTATATTCATGATATGAATCAATTTGGCGTTGCGCTTTTAAATGATGGAAATGTTACACTGGATGAATATGGAATCAAAATTACAGGTCTGGATCTGCCTCATGACTATTTCAGAAAAGTAATTAAATATCCAATGGCTGACGATTACCTTGATGACAAAATTGGAAAAGCGGATTCAAAAGACTTTAATTTGCTTATAGCGCACAATCCTCAATATTTTAAAAACTATGCGAAATGGGGAGCTGACTTGACTCTTTCAGGACATATTCATGGCGGGATTATAAAACTTCCACTCTTGGGAGGTGTTATATCTCCTGCGTTAATTCTTTTTCCAAAATATGATGGCGGTATGTTCAAAATTAAGGAACATACAATGGTTTTGTCAAGAGGACTTGGTACTCACACTATACCAATCAGAGTTTTTAATCCGGGAGAACTTGTTGTTATTGATCTAAAAGCAAAGAACAAGGAGATATTGTAATGGCACTTGAAGTTAGACTTCAGGCTTTTGAAGGCCCGCTTGACCTGCTTCTGCATCTTATTGATAAAAACAAGGTTGAGATATATGATATACCGATTTCTACAATTACATCACAGTATCTTGAATATATTAGTCGTATGGAAAAAGAGGATATGGATGTTACGTCCGAATTTCTTGTTATGGCAGCCGAGCTTATGGACATTAAATGCAAGATGCTCTTGCCTCGTGAAGTTAATGAAGAGGGTGAGGAGGAAGATCCAAGAGCTGAACTGGTAGAAAAACTCTTAGAGCATAAAATGTTCAAATATCTTTCTTGTGAACTTGCTGATAGATTTGATGGTTCTGATAGATTTTTTTATCGTAAGCCTAAAATCCCCGGTGAAGTTACTTCATATGAGCCGCCAATAGATTACGAAGAACTTGTTGGTGATAATAATCTTCAAAAGCTCAACGAGATATTTCAGGAACTTCTTAGAAAACAGGAAGATAAAATTGATCCTGTCAGAAGCACATTTGGGCGTATTGAAAGAGAATCTGTCGATATTGATCAAAAGACCTTATTTATCAAGGCTTATGTCAGGAATCACAAGAGCTTTAGTTTTAGAAAACTACTTGAAGAACAGGCTAGTAAAACAGAGATAATTGTGGCATTCCTTGTGATATTGGAAGAAATAAAGCTTGGAGAAGTAACAGTTGAGCAAGATGGTACGTTTGCCGATATAACAATTACATCGAATAAATTCGGCGAAGAGCTTGATGAAGAAGAGGCTATAAAGTCTGCACAAGAACTTGCAAAGGAGCAAAACTGACATGAAAAAGAAAGAGGGAGCAGCCGCTATAGAAGCGATTCTGTTTACAATGGGGGATTCTGTAGAAATATCGAAGCTTGTTGATGCACTTAAAGAGAGCAAAGATGAAGTTAAGGAGCAGATAGATTATCTTAAAGAAAAATATAATAAGGCAGATAGCGGAATTACACTGCTTGAACTTGAAGATTCCTTGCAGCTATGTACCAAAAAGGAATTCTACCCGCAGCTTATAAAGGTGGCAAGTACGCCTAAAAAATATGCTCTTACAGATTCACTTTTAGAAACACTTTCTATTATCGCTTACAAACAGCCTGTTACAAAAGCGGAAGTAGAGCGCATTCGTGGAGTTAATTCCGATCATGCTGTTAATAGACTGGTTGAATTTGATCTTGTCAAAGAGCTTGGTCGAATGGATGCTCCGGGCAGACCGATCCTTTTTGGAACTACAGAGGAGTTTCTACGCTCATTTGGAGTTAGATCAGTTGATGAACTTCCATCTATAGATATCGATCATGCCCAGGAGTTCAAAAAAGAAGCTGAACAGGAAATTGATGTAAAGCTTGATATTTAAAAAAATATTTGATTTGTTAATACAACTTAGCTTATTTGACGGTTTTATATAAAAAATCCCTACAAATACAGTATTATTTCCGTTTTTTTTATGTTACAATATTATTTGTGAAAAGTTTGGCATTATCAAGTTTTCAGACATGTAAGGAGTTATTTCACAGACAATTCAATATGTTTCAACTTGCGAGTGCTTTAACGTCAACATATATTATACGGAGGTAAGTAAATGAGTAGTACTTCACAGGCGAGTCAAAGAATTAATGCTTTACTCGATGAGAACAGTTTCGTCGAAATTGGTGCTATGGTTACTGCAAGGAGCACTGACTTTGGACTGAAACAATCAGAGACTCCATCGGATGGTGTTGTTACAGGTTATGGTGTCATCGATGGTAACCTTGTGTATGTATACAGCCAGGATGCAAGTGTGCTAGGCGGATCCGTTGGCGAAATGCATGCAAAGAAGATTGCTCGCATCTACGATATGGCAGTCAAGATGGGAGCGCCTGTAATAGGTCTTATTGATTCTACAGGGATGAGACTTCAGGAATCAACCGATGCTCTTTCTGCTTTTGGCGAGATTTACGCAAAAGAGGTTGAAGCTTCGGGAGTTGTTCCTCAGATCACAGCTGTATTCGGTGGCTGTGGTGGTGGCTTGGCACTTGTGCCGGCACTATCTGATTTTACATTCATGGAGAGTAAGAACGGAAAAATTTTCGTTAATTCTCCCAATTCCATTAAAGGCAATTATGAAGAGAAGTGTGATACAGCTGCAGCAAATTTCCAGAGCGAAAAATCCGGAATAGTTGATGTGGTTGCTGATGAAGAGACAATCTATAATGAGATTCGTCAGCTTGTAAGTTTACTTCCTTCCAATAACGAAGACAGCGACTTCTATGAAGAGTGTGCTGATGACCTTAACAGATCTCTTGAGAATTTTGATGGTGCTGTAGCAGATCCTGCACTTGCACTTTCAATTCTTTCCGATAATGGTGTTTTCTTTGAAACAAAGAGAGAATATTCTAAAGAAATGGTAACGGGTTTCATTAAACTTAATGGGGCTACAATCGGCGCTGTTGCTAACCGCGTAGTTTTGTTTGATGAAAATGGCAAAGAAAAAGAAAAGTTTGAGCCTGTTCTTACATCAGGCGGACTTGAAAAGGCTTCTGATTTTGTTCGTTTTTGTGATGCATTTGATCTTCCTATTCTCACACTTACAAATGTAAAGGGATTCCTTGCTACAACTTGTGAGGAAAAGAAACTTGCCAAAAACGCAGCAACTTTGGTTTCTGCATTTGCAACTGCTTCAGTTCCGAAGGTTAATGTTGTAACAGGTAAGGCTCTTGGAAGCGCATTTGTTATCATGAATTCAAAGGCTGATATCAATGTATGCTGGCCTGATGTGCAGATCGGGACAATGGAAGCTGATATGGCTGCTAAGATTATAGGTGATGGAAAGAGTGCTGACGAGATTGGAGAGATAGCTTCTGAATATGCTAAACTTCAGAACAGTGCAGCTTCTGCAGCAAGAAGAGGCTATGTAGATGAGATTATAGAGCCTGCTGACACCAGAAAATATGTTATTGGTGCATTTGAAATGCTCTTTACAAAAAGAGAATCACACCCGGCTAAAAAGCATGTAACGAAATAAGGAGGTAAATGATGATGGGATTTTTTACAAGTTCTTTATCTTATCTTCCTGTGGTGCTAGATGCAACCGGATCCCAAAGCAGTGCTTTAGCTGACGCGGGTATTAATACACTTTTAGGAATGGGAACTGCATTTGCGGTATTAATTCTTATAAGCCTTATTATTTCTCTTTTCCCATTCATTGGGAAAATCGGAAAGAAACAGGCACCAAGTGCTCCCGTAAGTAAGCCCGTAGTTTCTTCGCAAGTTGAAGATAAAGAGGAAGAACTTTCTAATGACGATGAGCTTGTAGCTGTAATTGCAGCAGCTATTGCAGCTTACGAAGGAAGTACTTCGGCGTCAGGTGATGGATTTGTTGTCAGATCTATTAGAAAGAGACGCCTTGGAGCACGAGCATGATAAGTTGTTTTTGGGCAACGCAAGATTTGAAATCACAGGATTCACATAAAATTTCGAAGCCGATATATGGCAGGAAGGGATAAACATGAAAAACTATACTATTACCGTGAATGGCAACGTATATGATGTTACAGTAGAAGAAGGAGCAGGCGCAGCATCTGCGACTCAGGCTCCGAAGGCAGCTCCTAAGAAGGCGCCTGCTGCTAAGAAAGCATCAACGGGCGCAGGCTCTATCAAAGTTGAAGCCGGCGCAGCAGGTAAGGTTGTAAAGGTTAACGCCAATGTAGGCCAGGCTGTTAAGAAGGGTGACGCTGTAGTTACAGTTGAATCAATGAAAATGGAGATTCCTATGGTTGCTCCTTCAGACGGAACTGTTGCAAGTATTGACTGCGCAGTAGGTGATTCAGTAGAAGCAGGAGCAGTTCTTGCAACACTTAACTAATAGTTACGTATTCTACTGGAGGAACAATAATGGAAAAAATTGTTGAAACATTTTCGAATCTATGGAATCAGACAGCGTTTCAGAGCCTTTACTGGGGCAACTATGTTATGATTCTGGTAGCATTCGTATTTCTTTATTTGGCTATTGCCCATGATTTTGAACCTCTGCTTCTTGTTCCGATAGCATTTGGTATGCTTCTTGTAAATATCTATCCTGATATTATGCATGAGATTTCAGATGACGGAAGCGGCGGTGGATTATTTACCTATTTTTATAAACTTGATGAATGGTCTATTCTTCCTTCACTCATATTCATGGGTGTAGGAGCTATGACAGACTTTGGACCACTTATTGCTAATCCTAAATCATTCCTTTTAGGTGCGGCAGCACAGTTTGGTATTTTCTCAGCTTACTTTTTTGCCATCTTTATGGGATTTACCGGAACAGAAGCTGCTTCTATTTCTATTATAGGTGGTGCAGACGGACCTACATCTATTTTCCTTGCTACTAAGCTTGGATGTACAAATCTTCTTGGACCGATTGCTGTTGCTGCATATTCGTACATGTCACTTGTTCCGATTATTCAGCCGCCAATCATGAAGGCGCTTACAACTGAGAAGGAGCGCAAGATTCGTATGCTTCAGCTCCGCCCTGTATCGCAGCTTGAGAAGATTCTCTTCCCTATCGTTGTTACAGTAGTTGTTTGTATGATACTTCCTACAACAGCTCCTCTTATTGGTATGTTGATGCTTGGTAATCTTTTCCGTGAAAGTGGTGTTGTTCATCAGCTCCAGGAAACAGCATCTAATGCTCTTATGTATATTGTTGTTATCCTTCTTGGAACATCAGTTGGAGCATCAACAAGTGCTGAGGCCTTCCTTAACGTTGCAACTCTTAAGATAGTAGCTCTTGGTCTTATTGCATTTGCTGTAGGTACAGCTGCAGGTGTTCTATTTGGCAAGCTCATGAATTTTATTAGTGGTGGTAACATCAATCCACTTATCGGTTCTGCAGGAGTTTCAGCCGTTCCTATGGCTGCTCGTGTATCACAGAAGGTTGGTGCAGAGACAGATCCAACCAATTTCCTTCTCATGCACGCTATGGGACCTAACGTTGCCGGAGTTATCGGAACAGCGGTTGTTGCCGGTACATTTATGGCGATATTCGGAATCTAAATATAAAAGGAGAAAACTATGTCTGATATTGAAAGAAAACCGGTAAAGATCATGGAGACAGTTCTTCGTGACGCTCATCAGTCTTTGATCGCTACAAGAATGCCGATAGAACAGATGCTTCCTATTGTCGACACAATGGACAAGGTTGGATATGCTGCTGTAGAGTGCTGGGGCGGTGCTACATTTGATTCATGTCTCCGTTTCCTTAAGGAAGACCCATGGGAAAGACTTCGCAAATTGAAGGAAGGATTTAAGAATACTCCTTTGCAGATGCTTCTTCGTGGACAAAATCTTCTTGGATATAGCCATTATGCAGATGATGTAGTAGAAGCTTTCGTTGCCAAATCAATTGAAAATGGAATTGATATAATTCGTATTTTTGACTGTCTTAACGACCTTCGTAATCTTGAGACTTCGGTAAAAGCATGTAAGAAGTATGGTGGAAAGGCTCAGATTGCTCTTTCTTATACCCTTGGCGGTGCTTACAATGATGAGTATTGGACCAATATTGCAAGAAGAATAGAAGAACTTGGAGCTGATTCGCTTTGTATCAAGGATATGGCAGGACTTCTTCTTCCGTATGAAGCAGATAAGCTTGTAAGAGCGTTGAAGAGCGGAACCAAGATTCCTGTAGAACTTCATACTCACTATACATCCGGTGTAGCAAGTATGACCTACATGAAAGCGATAGAAGCAGGTGTTGATATTATTGACTGTGCTATAAGTCCATTTGCTCTTGGTACATCACAGCCTGCTACAGAAGTTATGGTTGAGGCTTTAAAGGGAACTCCATATGATACAGGATATGATCAGAAGATACTTTCCAAGATAGCTGATCACTTCCGTCCATATAGAGAAGAATGTCTTGAATCTGGTCTTATGTCCACTAAGGTTCTTGGTGTTAATATCAAGACTCTTATGTATCAGGTTCCTGGAGGCATGCTTTCAAATCTTACAAAGCAGCTTTCAGATCAAGGCAAGCTTGATAAACTTGAAGCAGTTCTTGAGGAAGTTCCGAGAGTTCGTAAAGACCTTGGTGAACCGCCGCTTGTTACACCTTCATCCCAGATTGTTGGTACTCAGGCTGTTATGAATGTCCTCATGGGTGAGAGATACAAGATTGTTCCTGAACAGACCAAGGATCTTGTAAGAGGTAAGTATGGGCAGACAATAAAGCCTATGGATCCTGAAGTTGTTAAGAAATGTATTGGGGATGAAGAACGTATTACATGTCGTCCTGCAGATCTTATCGAACCTCAGATGGATAAATTCAGAGAAGAATGTAAGCAATGGGCTACATGTGATGAAGATGTTCTCTCATACGCATCTTTTCCTCAGGTTGCAACTGACTTCTTTAAATATCGTGAAGCTCAAAAGAGCGGTGTGGATCTTTCAAAGGCTGATACCAAGAATGGAGCATATCCGGCATAAACTGCTATATGTGAAACTTCTTGCGTACGAAATTCATATAGCTCGCATTTGTTGTGTACTTCGTAATTCTGTAAATCAGTGGTCAAATATACCACAATTGATGGAACCGATTAAATTGGCCTGTTTGATACAATAGCTCAAATTAACACCTTGGATTTCCTAAAACGGTTTTCCGAGGTGTTATTTTTGTGTTAAACTATAAATGAGGTTTTGCGTTTAAAAACATTTACCGCTGCACCGTTTTTGATTTTCAACATCTAATAAATGCTATATTTGTACATGATTTAATTTCAAATACGTTGTAGTTGATAGATTAGCTTTGTATTGGCTTTTCCTGTTACACTGATATAGATAGATTGACAATATATAACATCACGGAAGTTGAAGATATATAAAAATCTATAGACGGAAGGTTTTTTATGCAAGAGTTCAGAAGACGTAGGGTAGAGAAAAAAGTTCTAAGAGAGCATCGAGGAATTGAATTCAGAAAAGTAGATTTGAATCGTCAAATGCTCGCACTTGATGAGGTAGGCGGCTTTCGTATAAGACCCGGATATTACGAAATGAATGGGGCTACCGTTATTCCTGATGGTGTTAATTTCACATGTTATTCTAAAGGCGCCAGGTCTATAACATTATTGTTATTTCATAGAGGCGAATCGGTTCCTTATGGAAGAATCCCCTTTCCTGAATCATATAAGATTGGCAAGACATACTCGATGATAGTATTTGGTCTTGATGTGGAGAATATAGAATACGCATACTCGGTTGATGGGACATGGGATCCATCAAGAGGGCTATTGTTTGACAAAAACCACATACTTCTTGATCCATATGCTAAGGCTGTAAGTGGACAACGAATTTGGGGCCAGAATGATAATCGAAACGGTATATACAGAGCAAGGATTGTCAGGAATAATTTTGAATGGAATGCCACTCAGCAGCTTGAAACCCCTATGGAGGATTCCATTATATATGAGCTGCACGTAAGAGGCTTTACTAAGGATCCATCTTCAAAAGTCAGGTATCCCGGAACTTTTGAAGGCTTAAAAGAAAAAATTCCTTATCTCAAGCATTTAGGTATAACGGCTGTTGAACTTATGCCAATATTTGAATTTGATGAGACAAGGGATAAAAGAGAGGTAAACGGCCGTACCCTTCTGGATTATTGGGGATATAATACAGTAAGTTTCTTTGCACCCAATACTGCCTATGCATCAGTTGGTGAATACAATTATGAAGGACTCGAGCTCAAAAATCTTATCAAAGAATTTAAAGAAAATGGAATAGAAGTTATTCTGGATGTTGTTTTTAATCATACAGCTGAAGGCAATGAGAATGGCCCGTTTATTTCATTTAAAGGCTTTGATAATAACATTTATTATATGCTTACTCCGAATGGGAAATATTATAATTTCTCCGGTTGTGGTAATACTGTTAACTGTAATAATCCACTAGTACAGGAAATGATTGTTAACTGTCTTCGTTATTGGGTTGAGGATTATAGAGTTGATGGATTCCGTTTTGATCTTGCAAGTATACTTGGGAGAAATGAAGATGGAACACCAATGGAAAGACCTCCACTCATACAACGACTGGCTTATGATCCGATTCTGGGTAATTGCAAGCTGATAGCAGAAGCGTGGGATGCAGGCGGTATGTATCAGGTTGGAAGTTTCCCGGCCTGGAACAGATGGGCTGAATGGAATGGTAAATATCGCGATGATATTCGTTCATATTTGAAAGGAGAGTATTGGTCTGCGCCTGAGGCCGTGAAACGAATTACAGGTTCTCTTGACTTGTATGGTGGCGAATATGTTGGATATAATTCCTCAATTAACTTTATTACCTGCCATGATGGATTTCCTTTATATGATTTATATTCGTACAATGGTAAGCACAATGAGGCTAATGGATGGAATAATACTGATGGTACCGATGATAACAGAAGCTGGAACTGTGGCGTAGAAGGCGATACAGATGATCCGGCAGTTATTAACCTTCGCTTTAGGATGATGAGGAATGCAATAACTATCCTTATGTGTTCAAGAGGAACTCCAATGCTTTTGGCGGGTGATGAATTTGCCAATACGCAGTTTGGCAATAATAATGCATATTGTCAGGATAACGAGATTTCATGGCTTGATTGGAACCTCATAGAAAAAAATCATCAATTCTATGATTTTTATAGAAATGCTATACAATTTAGAAAAAGACATCCTGCTATCAGAAAAGAAATGCAGCCTGCCAAATGCGGATTACCCTTTGAAAGTAGCCATGTAGAAGATCCATATAATGGTAATATTACCAAAGACAGCAGGATGATTGGAATTCGCTTTGCTGGTTATTCAAAAGAAAAAGGTCATGACGATGTAGTATATATAGCTATCAATGTATTCTGGGAAGATATAGCAATCAGACTTCCGGATATTCCGGGAGGATATTGGTCATTGGCCATTAATACAGGCGCTTCTGATGGCAAGTATTTTTATAATAGACCCAAACCTTTGACGGAAGATGGATGGTATCTAAAAGCCAGAAGTGTAAGTGTATTTGTTGGTAATTTTCCGACAGATTATTCTTGAATTTTTGTACATTTTTGCCGAAATACAAGTGTAATGTATGGGATTCCGCCTCTGAATATAGATGAAGCAAAAGTTTTTTGCAAAATGGCGGCTGTCTTATAAGCGTGTTCTTCGAATGGGTACAAGTGTACCTTTAGGAGGCTATGATGGCAGATGTGCAAAAGGATAATAACATAGAGAATAATACCTCTAGTGTCAAGGAAAATCTTATAGATACAGATAATATATATGGCGTAGGCGGATTCCTTTTTTTGACAAAGGAAGATGCTGATAAAGCGAGAGTAGATGAAAGAAAGATTGAATATCTTGAATCTCACGTAAAGCTAAGTAGCCTTGCCAATATAAAAACTGTCTATACTAAATCAATCCAAAACAAGGTATTCGGGACCCCGCTGGGATGGAGTTTTCTTGCTTTTCTGCGTAATCAAGTAAAAAGTCAGGGCGGTGATTTATCGGATATGCCTTATATTGAGCTTAAGCAAATTTATACCCATACAACATCTCCTGATGATTATGTGCAAAATGATAAGACTAAAACTGCGACTAAAAGTACCGGTAGTGATAAGTTCTTTAAATACTCAATATTTCTAAATGTTTTTTTACTGATACTTGTCATAGCTATGTTTATAATAGCTGCTAGCAATAACTCAACAACAGTTCTTAATTATAAAGAGACGATTACTGATGAATATGAGGCGTGGGAAGAAGAACTTACAGAGCGTGAAAAAGTGATCAAAGAAAGAGAAAAAGAACTTGGGATAGATACCAATTAAAGCTATTTGGTTGGCAATGGACAAGAACTATATTCCTATGCATACATAATTCCATAAAAAGATTTTTTTCACAAAAAAAACATATTCTAGCGCTACCATATAGTATAGTGAGGAACTGTTAATAAATAACTTATGTATCTATTGTACGGGCTCATTCATATTTAATCAGATTACTTGGCTATGAATTTATGTTGTTGATAGTTCCTAAGAAAATTTATATAGTTCATAAGGGAGATGATGACTGTATATAGAGCGGTCGTTTAATATTGTATGGATAGACTTAAAATTTTAGTAGTTGATGATGAAAGCAGAATGAGGAAACTTGTTCGAGATTTTCTTACTAAGGCAGGATTTGACGTAGTTGAGGCCGGAGATGGAATGGAGGCAGTAGACATTTTTTTTGCAGACAAAACAATTGCTCTGGTTATTCTTGATGTTATGATGCCCAAGATGGACGGATGGGATGTATGCCGTGAAATAAGGCAATATAGCAAGGTCCCAATCATAATGCTTACTGCCAAGTCTGATGAGAGAGATGAACTATTAGGATTTGAACTTGGAGTAGATGAGTATATTTCAAAACCCTTTAGTCCTAAAATTCTAGTCGCCAGAGTAGAGGCTATTCTCAGAAGAAGCGGGCAGACTTCTGGTGAGGATGTTATTGAAGAAGGCGGAATTCTCATCAATAAATCTGCACATATAGCTTCCATTGATGGAAACCAGGTAGAATTATCTTTCAAAGAGTTTGAACTTCTTACATATTTCCTTGAAAATAAGGGGATTGCTCTGTCCAGAGAAAATATTCTTAATAATGTTTGGAATTACGACTATTTTGGAGACGCAAGAACAATAGACACACATGTAAAGAAATTAAGGTCAAAGCTTGGTCAAAAAGGTGACATGATCAAAACCATTTGGGGAATGGGATACAAATTTGAAGCATAGATATATGTGTATCTTTAAGATAGATATATGTGTATCTTTAAGATAGATATATGTGTATCTTTAAGATAATAGAAAAATATCCTTGCAAAGCTCAACTTTGCAAGATTTGTACTAACGACAGAAATATATTTAAATCATAGGAAAATGTTCTTGCAAAGACCTGATTATGAAAAATAAAAATAGAACAAAAAGTATAAAACGACCGATTCGCCGCGAGTTCATGCTTATTTTTGCTATATTGCTGATAGGTATGGTTGGCGGCGTTTTGCTGTTCAATAATACCTTACTGGAAAGATACTATATAAGTAATAAAACAAAGGTTATAACCTCGGCCTATGAAAGTGTTAACGATGCAATGAATTCAGGGGATATAACCTCCGATTCCTTTAACATAGAATTGATGAGGATATGTGAACGATATAACATTGACGTAATTGTGGCGGACGAAAATTCGAACATAGTAAAATCTTCGTCGCCGGATTATTTTTATTTGCAACAAAAACTTTGGGCTAATATGCTCGGATTTACAGAAGAGAACGGCGAACCGACTGTTTTGGTGGAAAAGGACGAATATGTACTCCAAATAGATACTGATGCAAGGAATGACACGGATTATATGGAGATGTTCGGTTTTCTCGATAACGGAAATGTCTTCATGATACGAAGTGCGCTCGAAGGGATCAAAGACAGCGTTAAGATTTCCAATTCGTTTATGACATATGTTGCACTGGGAGTTCTTGCAATCGGCTCTGTGCTATCATATTTTTTTGCAAATAGATTCACCAAACATATTAGTGAACTTACAGAAATTTCTAACAGAATGAAAGAACTGGATTTTGATGCAAAGTATACAAGTAAACATAAAAATGAACTGGATCTATTAGGCGAAAACATAAACGAACTATCGGAAACTCTCGAAAAAACGATATCAGAATTAAAAACAGCAAATCTGGAGCTGAAGAATGATATAGAGTTAAAAGAAAAGACAGATCAGATGCGCAGAGAGTTTCTTTCTAATGTATCACACGAGCTAAAAACTCCTATAGCACTGATTCAGGGATATGCAGAAGGACTTCAAGACGGGATTGCAGATGGTGATCCGAATAGCCAGGCTTTTTATTGCGATGTCATTGTAGATGAAGCTGGAAAAATGAACAAGATGGTTAGACAGTTGCTGGATCTTAACGAAATTGAGTTTGGAAATAGCAATATTTACATGGAGAGATTTGATATTGTTACTGTCATTCAGAATTATCTTAAATCTGCCGATATACTTGCTAGGCAGAAAGAAGTAACAGTGCAGATGCAGGAATATGACCCGATATATGTTTGGGCAGACGAGTTTAAGGTCGAGGAAGTTCTTCAGAATTATTATAGCAATGCGATCAACCATATTGATGGAGAGCGCATTATAACAATAAGCCTTTCGCAAGGCGACGGAGTTGTGAGAATATCTGTTTTTAACACAGGAAGTCCTATACCGGATGAAAGTCTTTCGCATCTTTGGGAAAAGTTTTATAAAGTTGATAAAGCAAGAACAAGAGAATATGGCGGAAGCGGCGTTGGGTTGTCAATTGTTAAGGCGATAATGGATTCTATGGGAAGAAAGTACGGAGTACTTAATCATGAAAATGGCGTAGAATTCTGGTTTGAGCTTGAAACAAGAGCAATCGATGTTTGATATGTATCGATGTTTAACAAAAAAGTTTTTCTTGGGAAGGCAGGAATGTGCCGATGAAGAGAAGGATATCAAAGCTATTGGTAATTGTAATGATAGTGACATCAGCTGTATTTATGTCTGCATGCGCTACTGATGATACTATTCCAATTTCCAAAGACGATGACAAAGAAGAATATGATAAGGTTACTACCTATGCGGCAGAACTTTTAATGAAATATTCCTATAATATCGTTGATGATCTTACCTATGTAGCAATTAAAAATTCTGAAAAAGGGGAAAATTATAAAGAGACAGAAACAGTTACAGTTGCTCAGACTAATGCATTCGAGGGAATGGCTATTGATTCGGCTGATGAAGAGCAGGAGGAAAGTTCTGAAGGATTGGAATCTGAAGATGTAGAGACAACAACGAATGATACCGATGATGAGGATAATGAATCCGCTGTCTTGGATGGTAGCGAAGAAGATATGGAGAATACAGAAGAAAATGATAGCAAGTCATCTGATAATGTGACGAAGAACGATGCGGACAATGATAATGATGCTTCTTTTGACTCATCGACAGCAGATGCAGATAATAGTACCAAAAATGACGATAGCGCTTCTCAAACACAAACTGAAAATGAAACTATAGTTGCGAATGATAATCTATCTGATTTGGATCCCGAACTTGGAGGCTTGAAGCTTGCATTTAACGGATACTCAGTTATGAATGCATATCCAAGTATGAATGCGCAAGGAGCGGTAACTGCCGGAAGTAATGAGAAAGTGCTTGTTTTAAATTTTGTATTAAGTAATCCTACGTCTTCGGGTATAACACTTAATATATTGAATAGGAATGCGACATTTAAGGTTAGTGTTAACGGAAGTAACGTTGGATATACAAAGGTTACTATGCTGACAAATGATCTTAGTAGCTATGTAGGGACTGTTTCAGCAGGAGCAGAAGAACAACTGGTACTCCTGGTTGTAATACCATCGTCACAAGCTTCATCTATTAGTGATGTTGCTGTGACAGTTAATATTAATAGCAATACCTATACGATTAAACTCGAATAATGGTCACTTCTCACATGGAAAGAGACTTATGTTAGGCGCAGTAACTGGATTGCATGTTATAAAAAAGTTGTTGGCAATTTAGTTACTGCGTATTTTGTACGTTTGGCCGATGCTAGAAGTTTAAGGATATAAAACATGCATTGCAGTTTGATGATTATTCTGTATTACGATATATAATGTTCGATAAAATAATTGTTGACGACGGGCTTGTACTGTCATATAATCGTTTTTGCTGTCGCACAGAAGAGAAGCTGATGTGCAAAGAACCACAGACTGATAATGTCATAACCATCCTTGAATGAGTTTGATATTAAATCAGAAAAATGAAAAAAGTGGTTGACAAAGGCAGCAACATCGTAGTAAAATAAATCACGTTCCGCAAAAATTACGGAATGCAAGTTAATCGAAAGATTGCTTAATTGAACTTTGACAACTTAACAGTAATGCAACCCTGAAAATTCCAGTTCTTCTTATATAA
>ERZ842401.2545-NODE-2545-length-24291-cov-18.762585_pt1 | contig 24291 bp, 35 predicted proteins | sample MGYA00521270_ERZ842401 | MGnify/ENA primary metagenome ERZ842401 (study PRJEB31892, sample SAMEA3878208) | bioreactor metagenome | biome: Moose rumen | place: Sweden | collected 2011-10 | study: EMG produced TPA metagenomics assembly of the PRJEB12797 data set... | reverse complement strand
GCTATAAAGAAACTTCTGGGAGATAAAAAGTACAGTGCTAATCTCCTTGCAGCCATTGTTGCAGTTGTTCTTACTATAGTCGTATCTGTTTGTTATATGATATATTATAGTATTCCTGTTACTCCACAATATGTGGTTGTAATACTCGCCATGACATTTTTAAGTTTTCTGTCCTCGACTGTAGGATTTGATAAAATCAAGCAACTATTGGAACAGATAAAGTGAAATGGATAAGTGTGGCGATTTGTATTATAATAGTTGTGCTAGGAATATTTTATACTGACGGAGATTGAGTTGTGAAAGTAAGTGAGAATGGTATAAATTTAATAAAACAATTTGAAGGCTGTAGGTTAGATTCATATAAAGACAGTGCAGGTGTATGGACAATAGGATATGGACATACATCAGGCGTATATAAGGGACAAGTGATAAGTCAGATGGAAGCAGATTTACTTCTAAGACAGGATTTAGTAAAAGCCGAATTAGCTGTAATGAAATATGATAATAAATATCATTGGACACAGAATCAATTTGACGCCCTTGTATCTTTTGCATTTAACATTGGGTCAATCAATCAGCTTACAGCAAAAGGCACAAGAAGCATAGCAGAGATTTCAGCGAAGATACCTGCTTATAGAAAAGCTGGCGGTAAAGTTTTACCTGGATTAGTGAGAAGAAGGGCCGCAGAAAAGGAGCTTTTTGACAAAGTATGAATGTGATAATAGGATCAGCTAGAAGTGATGAAAAAAAGAAATACTCTGGCGGTGTTAGGGGAGACCAAAGACAAAGCAGTATTCCTGATTATTCAGGTGAAGTGTCACTACAATCTTTTTATGTACATTCAAAAGGATGGGTGATACTTCGGGCAAAAGACCCTAATGTTGCGAAGGTTATGGCAGCTTTAATGCACACCGCTTGTAATAATTCAAATATAGGATATTCACAGAGCGATAGGCTCGATATACTGAATCATGGTGTGAATACTTATGCCAATACAAATTGCGATTGTTCATCCTTAGTAAGGGAGATTGTAAAAGAAGCGACTTTGCACGACCCTGGTAATTTCAATACAGCTACAGAAGTAAACCGATTGTTAGAAACTAATATGTTTGATAAACTCACATATTATAGAAGCAAGACAAAATTGTATGAGGGAGATATCCTCGTAACAAAAACAAAAGGACATACTGCAATAGTAGTTTTCGGGGAGAAGAGATAGTGGAAGATAATAACATTACCAAATTCACATTAGAGAGTATTTTGCTTCACTTCTCTAAGATAATACATTGGCTTATAAGGATAATCATAATAGAAGCAGTTATCATATTCTTAATAGTCGCCGGATTTTTCTGGTATGTGAGTTTACCTGTAGAAGAATATACAACTTCTCAGATTATGGATAAGAACCTCCGTGAGAATCTTTGTGAAGAGCTTGATAAGGTAGCAAAGAAGGAAGAGATAAACACATCTGACCTTGAGATTATTGATAAGCTCACACACTCTATAAAAAACCTCGACAGAGTAATACTTGGAAATGAAATGATTGAGGAGTATGGATACAGCTTTGGATATAGTGGAGCTAGAAGAGGTCGTGATGGAGATAGTGACGGCAGGTATAATGAAGGTAGAAGTCGTGATAATAGAAGTTATAATTATCGTAGCGAGGGATATAGCGGACATTATGATGACAGGTCTATCGAAAAATTCAAACACATGATGCAAGACGCTATACATGAGTTATAAAATGTGATATATTATATATGACATAACACACGATTAACCTCCGTGAGTAGAGAAGGCCAGACTGTTAACTGTCTGGCCTTTTCGCTTTGTCTTGACATAATCGCTTAAATGTGTTATTGTATATTTCAGACAGAGCAGACAAGTGAGGTGAGACAGTGGTTACTATTAAAATTCGCAAATCAAAATTTATGCCAGATGAGTATTCAGCTTTTATATCATTTCCTTATAATCAGGAATTGATTGATTATATAAAGGGATATAAACATAGAAGCTGGATTAAAGGGTCAAAAGAATGGGAGATACAGATACAGGATTTAGAATCATTACTACATGATTTCTATGATTATGAATTTGACATTAGTGGTACTTATGTTGATATATCTACTCCTAAAGAACTCATTACCGCCAAAGATTTTGATTTTAAGACAGAGTGCTTTAAGCATCAGATTGAAGGCTTTGAGTATGGAATGTCGCATGACAGATGGTTGTTGGGTGATGAACAGGGATTAGGCAAAACAAAACAGGTGATAGATATAGCTGTAGCAAAGAAGCAGTTTGAAGGATATAAACACTGTCTGATAATATGTGGAGTAAACGGGCTTAAATGGAACTGGTACTATGAAGTGCAAAAACATTCTAATGAAACAGCACATATCTTGGGGCAGAAAGTCAAGAAAAAGACAGGCGAAATGTATATAGGTTCTAATAAAGATAAAGTAAAAGACCTGGAGCGTCTGGAAGACATTTCTAGCTACTTTATTATAACTAACATAGAGAGTTTGCGTGATGATGATATAGCGTCTGGAATCGAGAGCCAGATAGCTTGTGGCGAGATTGGTATTATAGCCGCAGATGAAATACACAAGTGTCTTGGATATGACACTCCTATTCTTACTGATTGTGGTTATATCAGAATAGGAGATATTGTTACTAATAGACTTGATGTTTCTGTTTATTCTTATAATGAAGCAACTAAACAGATTGAGTTAAAGCCTGTTGTAGACTACCACGAAAATCTTGTATCTCGTCCAATGTTACGATTGAAATTTGAAACTGATAGGGGTATAAAAGAAATTAGATGTACTCCAGACCACAAGTTATTAACTTCAAACAGAGGTTGGGTTGAAGCACAAGATTTAACCGAACAGGATAATGTAATTGAATTTGACAATCTTTAATTTATGCACTATTATATATTCATAATATAAAGATTTTGAAAGGAGATATTATGAAAGTTTGTGAGTGGTGCGGTAAAGAATTGTCAGAAGGAAAGAACCGATTTTGTAACACATCCTGTTCAGCTAAATGGAGAATGAAAACTTATGGTAAAGTAAAAGTTTCAGAAGAAGGTAAGAAACGTCAAGCAGAATCTATGAAGGCTTTATGGAATAGACCTGAATTTCGTGAAAATAATTATAAAAGAATGACAGAGAATAATCCTGTATATCAGCCAGGTGTAGTTGAAAAGACAAAACAATCAATATTAAAACATGGTGGATATAAAAATTATTTTAAGTACGGTAATGGTAAAATGTCTATATATGAACAAATAGCTTGGGAAACTCTTAAAGAATTGGGATTTGAGTACAATCAAGCCATTAACACATACTCGTTAAGGCAAAAATATCCAGAAAAACATATTGCTTTCAATTATAAGCCGGATTTTTTGCATAGAGAGAAGAAAATTTGTATTGAGGTTGACGGTCACAATCATGCAAAAATACCTCAAAAATATTTAGATGATGAGAAAGATGACTGTCTTAAAGAGTTGGGATATAAAGTTATCAGATTTACACACGAAGATATTGATAATGGAAAATTAGGAGAGTTTATAAAACAATGGCAAAACTAATATCAAAAGAAGTAGAGAATCAAATAAATTTTTTAGCTTATGATTTAGAGATAGAAGATAATCATAATTATTTTGCCAATGATGTTTTAGTACATAATTGTAAAAACCCTGCATCACAACAAGGTAAAGAATTTGTCAGATTAACTTCTAAATGTAAAATTGCTATGACTGGCACTCCTCTTATGAACTCGCCCCTTGATTTATATATCATATTAAAGTGGCTGGGGTATGAAAAGCACTCGTTCTATTCATTCAAAAACTACTATGCTGTTATGGGTGGATATGGAGGATATGAAATAATAGGATATAAACATCTTGATGATTTAGAGGAACAGTTACAGTCCATAATGCTAAGAAGATTAAAGAAGGATGTATTAGATTTGCCTGAAAAAATCTATGTTGATGAATATGTAGATATGCTGGCAAAACAAGCTATCATATATAAAGAAATAAAAGAAGAGATTAAATCTAATATTGATATGCTCTCTATATCTCCTAATCCTCTCGCTGAAATGATTAGAATGAGGCAAGCTACGGGTTACACAGGTATACTTTCAAGCAAGATACAGTGTTCAGCCAAGCTTGATAGAATGGAAGAACTTGTGAATGACGCATTAGATAATGGACAGAAAGTAGTTATATTCAGTAACTGGACAACAATGACAGATGCTATATATGAAAGACTGGAATATAGAAGTCCACTGGTAATAACAGGAGAGACTGCTGATTATCAGAGACAGGAGTATATAGATGATTTTCAGAAGTATGATGAGCATAAAATTATGATTGGGACTTATGGAGCTCTTGGAACTGGGGTTACTTTAACAAAAGCTAGTGTTATTATATTATTAGATGAACCATGGAGTATGGCCCTCCGTGAACAAGCTGTTGACCGCTGTCACAGGATTGGTCAGCATAATAATCTTACTATATATACTTTGATGTGTAAGAATACCATAGATGAAAAGATACATGAGCTTGTATACAAGAAGGGTGAAATGAGCGATAAGCTCGTAGATGGAAAGGTGTCTGATATGGATAAGAAAGAACTTGTAAAATATTTATTAGAATAAGGAGGAGATATGAGTAAGCGTAAAGTTAAAATGGAAGAGCTTGCCTGTCTTGTCGGAGTTTCTGTACAGACCATAAATATATGGTATAAATGGAAGAAACATTTTCCCGACAATGAATTTGCAAAGCTACTTCCTAATTACACACAAGAGGGTCCACGACATACAAGATATTGGGACGAAGATGCTATATGGAAGATTATAGAATTTAAGAACAATATCATTCGTGGTAGAAATGGGATAATGGGTGACATAACACAAAGACGCCTGAAAACAGGCAGAAAGAAAGGAGAGTGAATGAGAAAGAACTTATTTGATGTATCACCAGAAGCTCCAGGAGACGATTCCAGCGAGTTAAAAGAACTTATCGACAATTATATCGTCGATAAGCAAAAAGAAGCTGAAATCAAATCCAGGACGTCGGAAGAGAATAAACAGATAAAAGAGCAGTTTACAAAACTGAATATAGAATCTTTCGACGGTGATAGCGGGACTGTAAAAATGTCCGTAGAGAAGCATGAGTCATTCAGAGAGGATGAAGTTATAGATTTCCTTAAAGAGAATGGTTATGCTGATGATATAGTTAAGACTAAGGAGTATATTGATTTTAACTCCCTTGAATCTGCCATGTATCACGAAACTATTCCTATGGATATGCAGAAGAAAATGGCAAAATTCAAGGATGTTTCAGAAGTAGTTAAGCTGAGGATATCTAAAAAGAAAGGAGAATAAGATGTATATAAATCCATTCGTAGCAGGCATTCTATGCACATTAGGAGTTGAACTTGCTGTATTTGTAGGAGTACTTATCTGGTATGCTATAAGAAAGGAGAAGAATAATGTCTGAATATAAATCTCATTGTGAGCCTGCTGAAATCTCAGCAACAAGTAGGTGTGCAATACAGGTGAAAAATAATTACTATACTGTTGAGGCTTCAATGAAAAAGACTGTAAAAGACAAAGAGGGGCTTGATACTGAAAAAGAATATCAGATGTTATTCGAGGAACTCAATAGTGTCACAGATGCACAATGCCTTGACATTATTGACACCTTCAAAAAATGATGTTAGATTATGTGTGAAAGTGTAATCACCCATTGTTTCATTCTGTATCCTTTCCTGAAAAGAGCATGGATAAATTCCATGCTCTTTTCATTTATAAAACCAGTTGACTATCATATTAGTGTATGTTAATATAATCGTGCGAAAGCAAAGTCGCAAAAACGTTGGCTGATATGTAGGGTGTCAGTTGACAGCATATTGTATCAGCCAACATAAAGGCTCGACAAATGGTACCCTACATACCAGAAGTCGAGCTTTTTATTTTGTAAAGGAGAATGTAGAAATGTCAGAAGAAAGAGCATTTAAAGGTGTATGGATACCCGCGGATATATGGTTAAATAAAAATCTTACTATATATGAAAAAGCCATTTATGCTGAAATAGATAGCTTAGATGGTGATAAACATTGTTGGGCAAGTAATGAATATCTTGCGGAATTTTGTCAAATGAGTGTACCTACTATAAGTAGAGCTATAACACATCTTATAGAATTAGGATTTATAGAGCGTGTTAGTTTTGATGGGCGACAGAGAATACTTAAAGTTACAAAAGAAAGCAGACTTATCTCGGAGATAAGTCTCCCTAATCAGTCTGATGAGTCTGACTTATCTCCGAGTGAGTTTCTTCTATATAAAGAAAATAAAAAAGAAAATAATAGAGAAGCACCGGTACCGGTGCCTTCTGAGGTTTCACCAACATCTTCTAAAAGGAATTTTAGAAAAGAGCATGAAGAATTGAAAGATGAATTACAGAGTGGTAAGGATATAGATGAACAGAAAGCTCAAAAGAAGAAACTAACTGAACTTGAAAAATGTATGGCTGAAATTGATAAACATAATTTCAGTGATGATGTAAAAGCATTATTGAGAATACATTTAGACTGGTCATATAATAGTAAAGATCCTAAACGTATTACAAGTCCTCGCAATTATAAATCAAAGCTAGAATATTTAGAACAAAGGCAATCTAAGGGTGATAATTTATTACTTATAGTACAGCAGAGCATTGATAGAAATTGGCATGCCTTTTATGAGTATAATAAACCCACTAACCATAAATCTGCCGCAAGTATTGATAATGACTGGCTTATACCACAGACATTACATGGTGATGAAGTTATAGCAGAGATTGAAAGACGCAAGAAAGCGGGCATGAAAACATATTAAAGAGGTTAATATGAGCAGTAAAATGACACCAGAATTAAGAGCTAAATTAGAGAAGTCTGCCTATGATGTTTTAATCAGACATACTTTATTGTCAGACTATAAATTAAGGAATGATGATGTGTTGATACCAGATGAAGTAGACTCTCATGCGTATGAATTGCTTTCAGATATAAAAGAGAACATATATGATAGGACATTTGAAGATAATCCTAAAAAGAATCTGTTATTGTGCAGTAGAAAAACAGGTAATGGAAAAACTTCCTGGGCAATAAAGATACTGAAAGAATACTGTTTACAGGACAGTAAGCATGAATATCACCCTTATGAATCAGAGTATCATACAGCAGTTTTCATCCCCACCAATAAATATGTACTGGCGAGTAAAGAGTACAATGAGCATAGAGGTGAATACTTTAAGATGAAAGACGCCATAGCATCTGCCAGTCTAATAGTATTTGATGATATAGGGTCAGCGGAGTATTCAAGGGCAGAATATACCTCTTTACTTTCAGCAGTAGATGATTGTATATTTGAAAATAAAATGTGTATATTCACATCTAATTTCACTAAGGATGATGCTGTGACAATGGATAGAATGGGCATGAGATTGACTACAAGGATATTTGACACATCCGAAAAGATAGAGTTCAAAGGGCAGGGAATGAGAAATTGATAGCAACCGAACAGATTATTTCAAAAATACTATATGCTAAGGATATTGAGTTACTAGAATCAATCAGGTCAAGAGTAGATGATTTCTTAGGATTTGAGAATGAAGTTAATTTTATACTGGAACATTATGATAAATATAAATCTATTCCTGATGTTTCAACATATCTCAATAAATTTAAGCAGGAAAATATTGAAGAAGTAACAGAGCCAAATGAATATCTTATACAGGCATTAAATGATACTGTATTATTCAATAGAGCAGTAGATGTTTTTCAGGAATCATCACAGAAGTTACAAGAGGGCGATAGTAATGGAGCCGTAGAATTATTAAAGCAAGCCCTCGAAACTGATTTACAGCCCACTTATTCATTCAATGATGTAGGTATAGTCGCTGATGTGGATAATCGTATAAATCAGTATGAGTATGCCAATCAAAATCCTACAAGTGCATTTATCCCTACAGGTTTTGATGAAATAGATGCTGATATATATGGACTTCAAAAGGGCGAAGAACTTGTCGTATTATATGCACGCACTAATCATGGTAAATCATGGATATCAGAAGCAATATGCACCCATTCAGTAGAGCAGGGATATAATGCAGGATACTTCTCACCTGAAATGAGTGCAAAAGATATAGGGTACAGATTTGATACACTCCATGCTAATCTATCTAATTCAGCTATGAAATTCGGTAAAATAACAGATGATTTTAATTTAGATATTTACAGGAAATATGGGGATAATCTTAAAGCTGATATTAAAGGAGAATTATGGGTAACAACCCCGAAAGACTTCGGAAGAAAACTCACAGTATCTAAACTTAAAAACTGGTGCATATCGAGAAATCTGGATATAGTGGCGATAGATGGAATAACATATCTCACAGATGAAAGATTCAAAAGAGGAGATAGTAAGACAACCTCGCTCACAAACATTTCAGAAGATTTAATGACATTATCCACAGAATTAGGAATACCTATAATAGTTGTAGTACAGGCAAATAGAGGTGGGGTAGTAGATAAGACAAGTCTTGATACTCCAGAGCTTGAAAATATCAGAGATAGTGATGGCATAGCTATGAATGCCAGTAAAGTATATTCTATCAGACAGATAAAAGATGCTAATGGTGCAGTCAATCTCCTGATAGACAATAAGAAAATGAGAGGATTAGCTATGGGGCAATCTTACAGCTATATATGGGATATAGATACAGGAAGTTTTGTCTATATTAACAAAGATGATATTGATATGGAAAGCGACGAATCGCCTAAGAGAGAAAAGCATGAAGCTAAGGGCGGGAGAAGAAAGCGAAAGACTGAGGAAGATTATTGATGTATATGATACACACTTGTCAAGATAGATTATGGTATGTGAACAGATTTTTAATACCATCAATGCTGTCTCAAGGAATAAGTAAAAGTGAGATTATGACATATAATGATGAGAATGGGGATGGTAATCTTAAATCCTGCTCAAAAAGCTTTAAGCTCGTATCATTAAATAGTGATGGAGATACATGGCATTTACAAGATGATGTAGTCATATCTCACGATTTCAAGGAGCGCACAGAAAGATTTGATAATCATGTGCCAAATTTTATTTTAAGTGGAATGTGCATGGATATAGATGAAGATGCAAGCAGACCTACTGGAGTTGTATCTGTAGAGAATTTATGGTATTCATTTCAGTGCATAAGAATACCTAATAAAATAGCAGGAGAGTTTTCAGATTGGGTAGAGCATGATGCTATGATGAATCCAGACTACAGATTATGGATAAGACGGAATAAATATGATGATTCTTTATTTAAGGAATTTCTCATAGATAAACATAATGATATAGGTGCAGTAAATATATATCCAAATCTAGTAGACCATGTTGATTACATTATAGGTGGGTCATTAGTGAATAAAGATTTTGATGCAGATAGAAGGGCAAAATATTTTACAGACCAATATCTTGTAAAAGATTTAGAGAAGTCACTTAATTCCAGGAACATATCAATTAAATTAAAGGAGCAGATAGAGAGGTTAAATCATGGTAGTAAACGGCACACAGATTTCAGTAGATTTAATGGACATACTCACAGATTTACGGAGCCAGATAATTACAACGGGGCAGAATGATTATCTTAAACAGATAAAAGATGGTCCAGCTAATATTCAATGTACTTGTCCATTTCATGCTAATGGTCAAGAGAGGAGACCATCATTCGGCGTGAGTAAAGATACTGGAATAGGTCATTGTTTCACTTGTAATATTGTTGTTGATTTACCAGAGCTTATATCATATTGTTTAGGTCATGATGATAGAGGTGCATATGGATGGTCTTGGTTAAGAAGAAAATATATCACAATAGATTTAGAAAATGTACCTAACATACAATTTGAAACAGAGAAGAAAGAAGATGTTCCAGAGTATGTTAGTGAAGAGGAATTAGACAGATATAGATATACACATCCATATTGGGCAAAGAGAGGAATAACAGATGAAAATATAATTGAGTTGTTCGACCTTGGGTTCGATAGAGAAACAAACTGCATTACTTTTCCTGTCCGCGATATACATGGACATACGTTGTTTGTGGCTCGTAGGTCAGTATCTACGAAATTTTTTCAATACCCCTCAGGAGTAAAGAAACCGTTATATGGATTGTATGAACTTAAGGTAGCATTTGACAATGACTCATTTGAGGAGTTGTGGATATGTGAAAGCATGATAGATTGCCTATTGTTATGGGAGTTTGGATATTATGCAGTAGCATTAAATGGATTAGGCAATCAATTACAGATGAAACAATTAAATGATTTACCTTGTAAAACTTTGATACTCGCCACAGATAATGATAAAGCAGGATTAGAGGCGAGACAAAGGATAAAGAGGTCAGTGCGTGGAAAGCTGATAAAAGAAGTACATTTTCCTGATGATGTAAAAGATATAGGTGAGTGTACAGATGATGAGATAAAACATATAGAAGATTGGGTATCGTATGGGCCTAAAAAGATTTTAAGGGAATATTGATAAACCGCTTTACAGCTATATAAAAATATGTTATTGTATATTCAGAAGCAACAAACACACAAAACATACGAAAGGAGAAACTAGAAACATGGCAAACGAAATCGGTATTATCGGACAGATGTACGAGAACAGAAAGAACAAGAAGGTGGGGGTTATTGAAAGTAAAAATGAGAAATTCAAGACCCTCATGATGCGAGACCCTGATGGAAATTCTTTTACCATCAATTACTCAACACTCAAGAGCGACTGGAGAAAGTATCATGGCGATAATGTCGCTGAAACTTCCACACAGGTAGAAGAAAAGAAAGAGAAGGTCAAGAAGGCTGAAGAGAAGCTCGAAAAGCCTGCAAAGAAAGAAAAAATCTCTAAAGAAGATAAGGTCGAGGCTACAGGAGCACTCTATGAGCTTGTAAGCTCATTAGTAGAGAAGTCAAATTCAGGACTGTCTGTCAAGCTCAATTCAATCGGCGGGGTTAATGTCAAGAAGGGTCATAAGACTATCTGTGGAACATGGGTAAGTGATGTACCTGGTATATATAGTCTGTATACCAATATGGAGATTGAGTTCTCTGAAAAAGTCGGTGATGTTGAGTTCACACACAATGATAAGTGGACACTTAAAAATCGCCACAGGATGAAGAACATCAAGCAGGCTGTAAACGAGGTATTACAAAAATACATAAGTGATACAAAGGAGGAAAAATAATATGCCGAGAGTGTCGTATGACGAGATTGATAACTATGGTTCATCAGGAAGAGGTTCATACTTTCAGTTGAAAGATGATGGAGAGACCGCATTAGTTCATCTGTTAGGGGATGATATGAAAGACTTTCCTGGTTATGCAGTACACAGAGTTCCAATAGGAGATAAGCACGTTTATGTGAACTGCCTTAGAAAATCCGGTGATCCTATTGATGAATGTCCATTCTGTGCAGAAGGTAAGCGAGATCCTGATTTGAGCAAGGTGATAGTGAAGCTGTTTATACCTCTGTACAATATAGATGCAGACGAAGTGCAGATATGGGAGAGAGGTAAAGCGTTCTTCAGGAAGTTGAGCAGTTATCTTAGCCACACTCCTCATGCTTCTGAGGTAGTTACAGAGATAGAGAGGGTTGGTAAGAAGAATGATACCAACACAGACTATAATCTGTATGAGAAGCGGGACGTAGACGATGATGGCTTTGATATGAAGAATGTTCAGGATGAACTGGACGAGCGTCTTGATAAGCTGGTATATGATAAGACAGCAGACGAAATGGAGTATTATCTCTCACACGGAAGTTTTGATTCTGATGGTGGGGAAGTGAGAAGAAGAGGTTCATCCCGTGATGATAGTCGAAGAGAAGATAGTAGGCGTGAAGAAAGAAGGACGCCATCAAGAAGAAGGCGTGATGATGAGGACGATTATTGATGAAAGCTCTGTTTGACATACCCGACAAGATAATGCCTACAGAGAAGAAAGCTCCCGCTAAGAAAAGCGGGAGCAATCTCTCTGACAGGATAGACCAGATAAAAGCATTGGTCGAAACACACTTAGGAAAATACAGAGAAGAAACCCTTGTGATACAAGACAAAGATGTATTAAGTGATTATATAGACAAGTGTATATCTAATGGGATATGTGGTATAGATACAGAAACAACTGGACTAGACCCATTGTCTGATGATATAGTTGGAGTAGGTATATATACACCAGGAGAAAAGACTGCATATATTCCTATAAATCATAAGTCGTATATGACAGGTCAGAGAGTGAAGCATCAGCTATCAAGTGATGTTGTAGGGCTTCACCTGAAGCGTTTGGCAGACGCAGGAACAGACATTGATATGTTCAATGCTGTATTTGATAAGCGATTCATTAAAAATCATTGTGGAGCTATCCTGGAGTGTACCTGGGATGCTTCGCTTGCGTCAAGATGTTTGAATGAGAATGAGCCTAACAAAGGTCTGAAAAAATTACATCAGAAATACATACTGCATGGCGAAGAGGATGCTTTCAAGTTTGATGATTTATTCAAGGGTATAAACTTCGCATATATACCTATACAGACTGGAGCTTTATATGCCGCACATGACCCAAAGATAACATGGGAGTATGCAGAGTATCAGAGAGAGGTATTCAGAACCCGAGAAAATCTGAAAGATGTGTATTGGGTGTTTAAGAATATAGAAATGCCTGTTGTAGATGTTGTGGCAGATATGGAAGATAATGGAGTATCATTTGATTTAGAATATGCCGAAGAGCTTCATGTAAAGTATCACAAGATACTTGATGAAAAGATGCAGAATTTTATAGATGCCTATCATATGTATGATGATGAGATAGCAGAGTATGACGGCAAGATAAGATTCGATGATCCTATAAATATAAATTCTGTACCTCAATTACAAGCCTTGTTGTATGACATAATAGGACTGAAAGGTCCTAAAGATAAAAAGACAGGTGAGCCTAGTAGAAGCACAGGCGAAGAAATATTGAAGAAATTGGATAACCCTGTTGTTACAGCTGTCTTAGAGTACAGAGAATTTTCCACAATAGTTTCTACATTCATTGATAAACTTCCTGGATGTGTCAATAAAAAAGATGGTAAGATACATTGTAAGTTCAATCAGTATGGGGCAGACACAGGAAGATTTTCGAGCAGTGACCCAAATATGCAAAATATTCCTAGTCACAATAAGGATATAAGAAAAATGTTTGTGGCTAGTCCGGGTTATGTGATGATGTCAGCAGACTTTTCAGCACAAGAGCCAAGATGTACTACAATGCTATGTCAGGATGAAAGAATGATACAGGCGTATACAGAGGGCAGAGATTTGTATGCGGATATAGCAAGTGCATCATTTCACAAACCATATAAAGACTGTTTGGAGTTCTTTCAGAATGATGATGGCACATGGCAGTTGGATAAGAATGGAGAGAGAGTGACTAATCCCGATGGAAAAGAGAGGAGGGATGCCGCAAAGAGAATACTATTAGGTATAAATTACGGCAGAGGTGAAAACTCTATTGCAGAGCAGTTAGGGTGTTCTGTAAATGAAGCCAGAAAAATAAAAGAGAGTGTGTTTAAGAACTATCCTAAACTGGAAGAATTTGAGCGTAATTCCAAAGAGTTTGCTATTGAGCATGGATATGTCACTACATTATGGGGAAGAAAGAGAAGACTGCCTGTAATGCAGTTGCCTGATTATGAGTTTGAGTGGAAAGAAGGAGCATCATTGTCTGACGATATATTAGACTTTGATTCAGATGATGAGGTAGAAGATGAAGTTCCTGACGAGCTTATAGATAAGTGGATGCGTAGACTGAATAACTCATGGGGCTCCAAAAGAAATCATGTTATAGCACAAGCTGAAATAGAGGACAGCATAAAGATAATAGATAACACTAAAGCAAGGTCAGATGCTACTAGACAGATAGTAAACAGCAGAGTTCAAGGAAGTGCTGCCGATATGTCAAAGCTCGCTATGATAAAACTATATAATGATGAACGTTTGAGAGAATTAGGTTTCAAAATGCTGATACCTATACATGATGAGTTTATTATAGAGTGCCCTAAAGAAAATGCTAGAGAGGTCAGAGAACGTTTCTCATATATAATGGCACATTGTGCAGATGATAAATTCACAATTCCTATGAAGTGTGATGTGACAGTAATGGAAAGATGGTATGGGGATAGTGTGGCTATATGAATTTTGCAGTATTTATAATTTCACATGGAAGACCTGACAGACAGCATACTCTTAAAACATTAAGAAGAGGTGGGTACACAGGAAGAATCATACTTGTATTAGATGATGAGGACAGTACCTATGAAGAATACAAAGCTAATGATGCCGAGATAATACAGTTCAGCAAGTTAAGATTTATGGTGATAGCTGATACTGTGGAGCGAGAAAAGAGAGATGCTTCGGCAGTATATGCGAGAAATGCAGTAGAGGCGTTTGCTAAAGAACTACGCCTCGATACCTTTCTTATGATAGATGATGATATAACAGGTCTAAGATACAGGTGGATAGAGAATGGCAGTGTCAAGTCATTAGCTGTAAAAGGTGGACTAGATAAAGTATTTGAGTATTATAGCCAGTATATGCTAGATACAGGGATAGCTTGTACTTCATTCCCATTTACTATGTTTTATATAGCAGGCACACATGATTTAGAAAGAAGGATAACAGAGTATAGGCATACATATCAGATACATATAAGAAACGCACATAAGGAAGTAGAGTGGACAGGAACTATAAACCATGATACAATAACACAGCTACTTACAATGAAGCGGGGATATATATGGTGGTCAATACCTCATCTTGTGTTTGATGCAAAGCCTATGAATAGCGAGAGCGGTGGATTGAAAGAAGTTTATGATACAATAGGAGATTTTAATATGGCATTTCTCGCTATGATAACATCACCTGATTGTTGTAGTATAGTACCTTCAAAAGGTGGGAGAAGTTCATTACAGATTAAAGAGAACAAGCTAACAAGTTATCCTATGATTGTTAGTCAGGAGTATAAAAAATGACAGTTTTCATAAAAACACATGGAAGACCTAATTCTCAACATACTCTGAAAGCCTTACGAGAGGCAGGATATACAGGCACTATTGTATTAGTGCTTGATGATGAGGATGATACAATTAAGGAGTATGATAGGTATGTTAATGCACGAACGGCAATAGTTGTATTTAATAAGGAATCTTATGTGCAGAAGATAGATAGTGGAGTGAGTAATCCTAAGAGAGAAGTAAATCTGTATGCTTGGTGTGCTTGTGAATATTTCGCAAAAGGATTAGGACTTACTTCATGTGTAATGGCAGATGATGATATAACCGGATTCAGATATAGATATGCAGAGAACGGAAGTTTGAAGTCGTTACACATAACACAAGGTATGAATAAGATATTAAAATCATATCTTGATTTCATAGAGGATAATCATGTATGTGCCACAGCTTTTGGAACTAATCAGATGTATATGGGTGGGATAGATACTCTGAGACCAGAAAAAACAATAGATTTCAGAGCGCCTTATAATTTCATATTCAGAAATATGGAGTACGATTTTAGCTGGGTGTCAGGAATGTATGAAGATACTATATCACCTGTGTTAGAGAATCAGAGAGGTAAATACACAATACAATTACCATTTGTTCAACTAGAGATGAAAGATGTGGCAGCAGGAGCTGAAGGTGGGATGACAGTTACATATAATCAGACAAATACATTTAAGAGAATAGGCTCATTGTTTCAGTATCATCCAAGCTGTGTGAGATATGTGACTACAAGTAAAAAGATAACTCACGGTTTATATAAAGACAGAGCATTTCCTAAGCTGGTTTCATCATCATTCCAGTTGAAGTAAATGTAAATGTGTTATATAATATTTATAGATATAATTGAAAGGAGATAAGATGAAGTCATTATTTGATGGAGAAGTGAAGAAGCCCATGGATGGAGATAATAAATACTCTAGGGCTATAAGAGTTCCGCAATATCTTCCTAGTGATAAGATGCCTAAGCTGGAAGAAATGTATGATACTTCAAAGTACAATAAGCTGGTGGCGAAGATAAATAAATCAGATGTATCTGAGGAAGAAAAGAAGTTTCTGAAATTTGCCGCATCAAGGCATATAGTTTTTACTTATAGCAAGATAGCAGACTACTATGCACATGCAGATAAAGAAATGCAGGAGCTGATGGAAGAATCAGCACTCGTAATTCTGGATATAGATGATGCGATAGCAAATGGATATGTAGCTCTCTCTGATAAGATGAAGCAGTTAATAGAAGAGGAAAAAGAGCGTGACGCTAAAGCTAAGGATGCCAGTAATGTGCTTAAAGCCCAGAGAGGTTTGATGGAGAAGAAAGAACGAGAGGCTAAAGAAGCGAAGAAAGTGTCAAATAAACAGAAGAAGAAAGAAAAATCAGAGCCCGAAGAAGTGGTAGAGGGATTTATGAATGAGCCTCAATAATTTTGCAGTAATGATAATATCTCATGGGCGAGCAGAGAATGTTCCTACATATCCTACATTAAGAAAATATGGATATAGTGGCAGAATAATATTAGTCTGTGATGATGAGGATGAAGATTTACAAAACTATATAGATATATATCCAGAAGTAGAAATTTTTTCAAAACAAGAGGTGCTAAAATACACAGACCCCATGGATAATAAGCACGATATGAGGTGTGCTGTGTACGCTAGAAATGCTTGTTTCGATATAGCAGAAAGGTTAGGGTTAGAGTATTTTGCAGAGTACGATGATGATTACATTGGACATCCTTATAGATGGGAAGAAGAAGGGGTCATGTATAGAAGTACCATTGCAAACCTCGATGCAGTCTTTGAAGCCTATATTAGATTCCTGGAGACAAATGAAAATATATATTCCGTCGCATTTGGACAACCCGGAGATTTCATTGGCGGAGTTGGAAGTAGATTGCACCGCATGTTATATCGCAGAAAGTGTATGAATAGTTGGATATGTAAGACTGAAAGACGATTTATATTTAATGGTACCATGAATGATGACCAATTAACGTACTCTGTATATGGCATGAGAGGTAAGATATTTCTCACATTTGATTTTATGATGATAGACCAGCCTGAAACACAGCAGATTGAAGGTGGAATGACAGATATTTATTTAGGTTCAGGCACATATCAAAAGACATGGTATAGTATAATGTGCTGCCCATCGTTTATAAAAGCAGGTATGATGGGAGATAGACATTATAGAATACACCATCAAGTTGCACACGAAAACGCTTATCCAAAAATAATAAGTTCAAAATATAAAAAGGAGGACTAAGAATGAAGTTACAAATCAACACAGCCGTGTTTCAGAACATGGTGGCAAAAGCAGTAAAGGGTGCAGGGATGAATAATGATTTAGGCATAACACAACTTATGTCTATATCATTACATGATAATACCCTCACACTTACAACTACCGACAATTCAAATTATCTCTACATCCGTGAGGATAAGATTTCAGGAGACGATTTTGATGTGGTAGTTTCAGTAGATAAGTTTTCAAAGCTGATATCCAAGCTTACCTGTGAGAATGTGGTGCTTGAAGTTAACCCCTCTGATAAAGGTCTCGACAGTCTTGTTATCAAGGGCAACGGGAAGTATCAGATAGAGCTTCCTTATGATGAAGATGGTGAGCTTGTCGAGTTCCCTAATCCTATGGAAGATGATGAAGCTACATGGGAAACCACAGAGATAAATCTTTCCACAGTTAAGCTCATATTATCTGCCGCAAAGCCATCATTGATGGCGGGAAAAGAAGATGCTTGTTATTCAGGTTATTACATGGGAGATAGAATTGTTGCCACAGATACATTTAAGATTTGTGGTATAGACATTAAGACTTTCGATTCTCCTAAGTTAATCTCTGCAAGATTCATGGATCTCCTTGAAGTTATGACAGAGGAAACTATCAAAGTGAAGTACAATGAGGATACTCTGATATTCTCCACAGACAAAGTTGAGCTTTACGGGCATGTTAAAGAAGGAGTTGAGAGTTATAAGATAGATGCCATATCATCATTACTGGATGAAAAGTTTTCAAGTGTGTGTAAAATAGAGAAGTCACCTCTGTTACAGATGCTTGACAGATTATCATTGTTTGTGGAGACATTTGATAAGAATGGTGTGTATCTCACATTCACAAAAGATGGGCTTTTGGTATCTAGTAAGAAAGACAGTGGTGAAGAGCTGATACCTTATAAGGAGAGTAGTGACTTCAAAGACTTTACCTGCTGTGCAGACATTGACTTGCTAAGGACACAGGTGAAAGCATATCCTTCTGATGTGATAGAGCTGTTATACGGAAAGGAAAACAGTCTGAAATTTATCGTGGGCAATACAAAGGAAATAGTAGCTCTTTCAGATGATGATAGGGTGGCGAATAATGAGTAGAGCGAGTTTGAAATCTGTATCAAGGCTTATTGATATTGCTAATGACGAAAAGCCTGTTAATGAGCAGTTTCTTACAGATGTATGCCGTAGTATAGAGCTTGAAAGTGAGAAGCATTGGGGTATACCTAGTAAGACTTTTAAGCCGAGTGGTATGCGTTGTCCCCGAGATAATTACTATACACTTATGGGAGTAGAGCCTGATAAAGGCTCTACTTCACACAATATGATAGGTATAGTAAACTCGGGCAGTGATATACATGAGAGAATGCAGTCGGCAATATCAAAGATGAAAGATAATGGAATAGATTGTGAATATGTTTCAGTTCCAGATTTTATTGAATCAAGAGGACTTACTGATTTAGTTATCCGTGAACAGTATGGATATGAAACAAAGCTCTATAATACCAAGTACAATATATCTTTTATGCTTGACGGCATAATAAAGTACAGAGGTAAATATTATATCCTAGAGATAAAGACAGAAACTAGCAATAAGTGGTACAGTAGGGACGGAGTAGATAAGAAGCATCACAATCAAGGAATAGCATACTCATTAAATATGGGATTATCAGATGTGATGTTCTTATATATCGACCGGGATATGTTCAACAAAAAGGCGTATATATTCCATGTTACAGATGATATGAGAAAGGGCATGATTGAGTATATAGAAACTGTCAATGGATATGTTGAGCGTCAGATAGTTCCTCCTAAACCAAAAGATATTGCAAAGAATATCTGTACCTATTGTGGATATCAGACACAGTGCAGAAAGGATGGATAATGTCGCACCCAAACTATGGAAAGGACTTCGAGAAAAGAATAGAAGAGGCTGCAAGGAAAGTAGAGAATGTGGATATACAGAGATTGTATGACACAACAAGTGGGTATGTAGGAGTGCATCAGCCAGCAGATTACATAATGTATAAATATCCATATGTGTATTATCTGGAATGCAAGTGTACATGGGAAAATACTTTACATAAAGACTACATTACACAGTTGCCCGATTTATATGAGAAGTCTAAAACAAAGGGCGTAGTAGCAGGAGTATTTATATGGTTCATCAAGCATGATGTTACAGTATTCATTACTGCCGAATCTTTAGTTGAGCATTTCAAAACCCATAAATCTGTAAATGTCAAGGATGTTAAAGATGACCCATGTCTTATAGTTCCTGGTAAAAAGAAGCGGATATTCTTTGATTATGATTTGTCAGGATTTTTCTAAAACCTGTTGAGACTATGATTTTTCAGATAGTATAATAAAAGAAAAAAGAAAGTGAGATAACAATGGGTGAAATAATTAAGTTTGAAATTGGTTGTAGAAGATGTGAGCATCTTATCCAAATTGATAAGAACACATGGATGTGTAATGAGAATTTACACAAAGATGATACAGATGTGATTCCCATAAAAGATAATGAGAGAACATCAGATTGGGGTATCTGTAAGGGAAAAGATTATGTAAGAGCATTAAATGTAAATCATAAGAGCAGTTAGGAGATAGCATGGACGAGCATGGAGAGCTTTTAGACAAGTCGATGCTAGATAATATAGAGTTAAATTCAAAAACGCTAGAATCGACTGTAAATGATGTTATACAAAGCTATTCAGATGAGCTGGATGAATACATGAGTTGGGTGCTAGACTTACTTAGGGATGATACAAGACCACCAACAGATGCAGAGCTTGATGATATGGCATTGAGATTATCCTCTCTCATATATTTTACCAGTGTTGGAACAGAGCAGATGGGTATAAGGGATGATTTATCAAGAGCCGCATATAAAGAAGCATACAATGTAGCCCGTTCTGCTATAGTAAAAGGTACAGTAGCAGATAAAAATATGCAGGCCGAGATAGATGCACAAGCCGAGCATGTGGTTCATATAGTATATAGTAAGGCATATAAGATATTGAAAGCCAAAGTAGAGTCTGCACAGGAAGTATTAGCCTCAATCAAAAAAGTTATGTCGAGAAGGCAGTCTGAATATGAAACTACAAGAATGGGTGGGTATAAATAGGAGGATAACATGGCAAAAGCTAAACAGGATTTAGACACTATCATAAAAAGTATCAATAAGAAATCAGGTGCAAATATAATAGGATATGGTATTCCTAAGAGAGAGTATGAGAGAATACCATTCACTTCCCCTCGTATGAACTATTGTACTTATGGGGGTTTGCCTATGGGCAGACTGATTGAGTTCTATGGTGAAGAAGGAGGCGGGAAGACAACCACTGCACTGGATATAGTAGCTAACTATCAGCAGATGCAGATGACTAAGGAGCATCCAAAGAGAGTGGCTTATTTTGATAGTGAAAATACATTAGATGTAGATTGGGCTACAAAATTAGGTGTAATAGTAGATGATATTGTATTATTACAGCCTGAAGAAGAGAGTGCCGAAGAGATATTGCAGTACACAGAAGACTTGATGGAGACAGGTGAAGTAGGACTTGTGATACTGGATTCTATAGCATCTATGGCATCAGAACAGGAACTAGATGAAAAGAAATCTGTTGGAGACAGAACTTATGCAGGCATATCAATGCCACTGACGAAGTTTGGAAAAGAATCCATAATGATATGCAAGAAGTACAACAGCACAGTCATAGGGATAAATCAGTTGCGTGATGATATGGGAGCTATGTATGCAGGGGCTGTAAGAACTCCTGGTGGCAGAGCATGGAAACATTTCTGCCTCAGTGGTAATACTAAATTTGTAACTGATAAGGGTCTCCGAAGATTTAGAGATTGTAAGGACGGAGAAACAGTTATTGTAGTTGATAAGGATGGTTTCCTCAGAGAGGCTACTGTGGGGTATTATGGCAAACAGCCTGTACAGAAAGTATATTTGCAAAAAGGCCGAATGAAACAGGAGATAATTTGCACATATGACCATGCCTGGATATTAAGTGATGGCTCAAAGACTAATAATATCAAAGTTGGGGATAAATTATATTATACCGATAGAACAACGAATTTTGATCCAATTACCAAACGGCAACTGGAAATGTGGTGTTTTGGATTTGTATTGGCTGATGGCTGCGACTATATAAATAAAAAAGCTATAGGAGTGAGGGCATATCTGTATGGAGATAAAGGAAAATATTCAAGTAGATTTGAAGAGGCGGGTTATAGATGTGCAAAGCAACAAAATTGTGTGGCTTATCAGCGTTTACATATATCAAAACAAAGGTTTTTAGATGGAGAGGGTTGGAAATATTTGTCCGCAGAGGATTTAAGATATATGTTCTGTGGATATATGGCTGGTGATGGTAGCGGTAACTCATGTGTCACACATGATATAAGGATGTTAGATTTTATAAAATATTCTTGTAGTATGTGTAACTATTACATATCCTCTATAAAGGAGTATGTTACTAATGATAAATCATTTAAGGCTGGTCAGACTGCTTACAGAGTATATTTCACAAGCGGCGATAATAAATATAATCATTGGCAAGTATATGATATAAAAGATTGGGGTAGTACTGGTGTATATTGTGTGACAGAGCCTATTACCCATACGTTTACGCTTGAATATGGTATAGTTACAGGCAATTGTTCCGTAAGGATGGAGTTTAGAAAAGGTAGTTATATCAATGATAAGGGCGAAGAAATAAAGAGGTCGAGTGATAGTCCTGCAGGTAATAAGGTACTAATGAGCATGGCAAAGAATAAGACTTGTCCCAGTAATAGAAGAGGCGGGTATTATACAATAAACTATGCTTATGGAATAGATTATCTCACAGACCTTATAGAGGTAGCTCTGAAATATGATTTAATACAGCAGTCAGGTGCATGGTTCACTATAATAGACCCTGATACAGGTGAAGCTAAATCAGAGAAGATACAGGGACAGAGTAATATAAAAGACTATCTGATGGAAGAGGAGAATGAGCCTGTATTAACATTCATAGAAAATTATATAGATAATAAGGTGTAATGTATGTTTACAAATATGGTAAGTCCTAAGTGGTTAAGTCACATAATGAGAATTGAAAGGGAGTGTGTGATTACAAGAGCCGCAAATCATTGTGATGCTGATTGTGCCAATTGTAGTTTGGTTCAAAAAGATAGTGATTTAGTTAATGCTTATGGTGCAGTAATCAATATTCTTGATGGCATGTCACAAGAGTGTGGTGAATTGCGAAGTAAATAGGAACTTTAATAGTTCCTATTTACAATCAAGTAAATGTGTTATAGAATATTTATAGAAACAAAAGCAAGTCAACTAAGAAAGGAGAGACAATGAAAAAAGAAAACATTTATTATGTAGTATTGGACACAGGGTATGTAGGAGTTGACGTGAGATTTGAGTTCACTGCATACGAAGGAGCAGAGCCTGAAGATTTGCAAAGATTAGCAGAAGATGTTTTAACATCTAATCTTGAATGGCATGTAGAAGATGAGGAGGGGAATGAGATATGATAGAGAGATTTCTTGAAGCATTGGATGATGATAAGGAGTATGATTTCATAGCAAGTTATTATAATGAGATAAGTAAGTTTGACCTTAGAACTATACTTCTTGAATACATCTATGCGGCGCATGAGCAAGGTAAAGTTGTAGAGGAAGATATAAAGGACAGTGTAAGAGAAGAACTGGAGGATAAAACTTGTAAGCTATGAAAACAATATTAGAACAGTGGGAAGGATGTTTTGATATAGATGGATATATCAAAAAAGATTTGAAAGATTTTAAGCCTAAAGATGGAGAGGAGTTTCATATAAAACTTCTGCAAAAAGATAAGGAGAATGAGGAATGACAGGCGAAGAAGCAGTATATGAATTTAAAGATATATTAGGGGAGTTAAGAGATACAATAGAAATAACTGAAAATTTAAGAAATGCCTGCAAAATAGCAATCAAAGCACTAGAGCAGTTGGAAATTATAAAAGAAAAAGCCGAATTAAATGAGGATTATTGTATAGAAGTAGGACAAGAACAAATAGCAGGTGCTTTCAGAGAGATAATTGATATTTGTAAAGGAGTGGAAAGATGATGATGGCTAGAGAGGATGCTATCAGCAGACAGGCAGTGATTGAAACATTGACATTTTTAGGCTGTAAGGAAAGTGCCATAAATGCCATCAGTGACATGCCACCCGTTACACCACAGCCAAAGATAGGACACTGGATAGATAATGCAGATAGTTGGATATGCCCTATATGTGGTTTCGAGACAGGTAGTCCTGCAAAGTATGAGGGGTGCAGGTGTCCTAAATGTGGGTTTCAGGATGATAAGGATAAACAGGAAAGTAAGGAATAAAGATGCAGATAGTAATTGATATACCAGAAAAAGTAAAAGCGAAGATTGATGAAAATATCAACGCCTGTGATTTAGATGTTTATGATTGTGTGATGATTTCGGTCAAGAATGGTACACCATTAAAGGTATCAGCAGATGGCACACTAACCGTCACAGTAGAGGATGCCACAAAAATTGGCAGAGTATTAGTGCAGGATGATAAACACAATGGAGAATTATTTTATGCAGATAGTAATTGATATACCAGAAAAAGAATATGAGTTAATCAAAAAACATGATCCGATACCAACAGTTGCCGATGGCGTAAATGCTTATAATGCCATATTTAATGGCATACCACTTCCTAAAGGACATGGAGATTTGATTGACCGAAATAAAATTGAATATTTAAAAGCAATCCATGATGCAAAATATGGACATATATCTTGGAGTGAAGCAACTAAGCAGATAAAATACAGTGCACCAACAATCATAGAAGCAGATAAGGAGG
>ERZ842401.2544-NODE-2544-length-24292-cov-3.843669_pt1 | contig 24292 bp, 23 predicted proteins | sample MGYA00521270_ERZ842401 | MGnify/ENA primary metagenome ERZ842401 (study PRJEB31892, sample SAMEA3878208) | bioreactor metagenome | biome: Moose rumen | place: Sweden | collected 2011-10 | study: EMG produced TPA metagenomics assembly of the PRJEB12797 data set... | reverse complement strand
AGCTTGCTTATCTTGTTTTCAAGTCATTCCTGCTGAGCCAGCCGCCTTGAAAATACACATTCGACCTCTCCCGACTCGTTCCTTCCCACCTTTATCACCTTGAAGCAGACAGTCTTGTTCACCCTAGAAAGCAGAGCTATATCTCTGGTGGAGCCGTCCTCGATACCGATAGCACCCTCGGTACGGGGGATTATGCCTTTGCCGCAGGGCAGCTCCACTATAAGGTCGTGCTCTGCACTGCACATAACTGCGTGACCCTCCAGAGTTATGCCGTGGCAGGCTGCCTCAAGCAGTGTTTTTTCGTTTTGAAGATAATATTTGTTTTCAGGGTCGTTAAAAGTCTTGCCCTCGGGAAGATATTTTACCATTTTGCACCTCTTTCCCCGCAATGAGACAATGCTGCTGCAGCTTCATGCGGAATGTTGTTTTTTACTGAAAAATAAGCCCTTTTAACCATCACAGATATTTCTTTGAGGTATTTGGCTCTGCATTAAATTACTATGTTTACAGGTAATATTTTATAACTATTGTTGAAAATATTTGTGCAAAATTACAAATTTGGGTAAAAAGTCCTTGACAAATAATTCACGATATGTTACACTTTACGAAGTCGCTTGTAATCACTTTGTAACCAATTGCCCGATAGGTGCGATTTTAGGGTTACAAATTGGTACACGTGAGACAACAACACAGTGAAATTAAAAGAACAGGGTACAAATAAAGATCTATTTGTCAGTTCAATTAACGAAAGGGTGTGAAACGGCAGGTCTGCTTTCAAAATAAAGAATAAAGCAGGACCGTGTCAGATCTTAATGAGTGATTCAGTCAGTACAAACAAAACTATGATGTTCAAAACGGTAACAGTTATCATCATGGCAGTTATAGCTTCGGTGATAATGGCAGCCTTCGGCGCAGTAAACGCTGACGCTGCAACAGTGGGCACAGCTCCCAAGTTCGTTGCTGAAAAGACCTATGAGAGTGATTACACTCACCCATACAACAGCCAGACCAATACGATAATCGTACACTGGGGCAAGGTAACAAATGCGGTGAGATATGATCTTTACATCGCAGGCGGTCAGTATTCGGGCTGGAAGAAGGTAGCAGGCACAACAGCAACCTCCTACAAGGTAACAGGACTGAGAAGAGCTACCACCTACAAGTTCACGCTGAGAGCAGTGTACAAAAACGGCTATTCACCTCTTGCAGCAACACAGTATATCAAAACAGCAAGAATGAACTACGATCAGGCAGGCTGGGAGGCTATGTGCCGTATCGTTTACCACGAGGTCGGAGCTATAAACGACAGTATGTGGGATAAGCCGATAGTTTATGTTTCGGACTGTGTAGTAAACAGATTTGTTTGCGCAAAATATGCACCGCAGACAGTCTGGTATTCATACTACAAGAGATATTCAACAGTTCAGCAGATGATCTACAACAGCGGTGAGTTCATGTCAAGCGCAGGTCTTTCAAGAGACGGCGCTAACTACTCAAACGTACCTGCAAAGGTAAAGCTGGCTGTATGGGGTGCTACCTATGCACAGGCTACTTATAAGGGTATCGTTAACGACTGCAACGTTTTCTTCTGGTGCAACAGAGGCTACAGCACATCAAGCAGCAAGATAGCCTATTCCTTCAAGATCCCGTGGGGCTACTTCTATATCTGGAGAAGCTACTGGGGCTGATAGATAAAAAACAAGACCCGATCTTACAAGTCATGTAAGGTCGGGTCATTTTATTTCCTTATGTGATAATAATATATTCTATAAGCTCGCTTAAAAGCTCCTTGCTCATGCCATCGGCATAAAGCAGCTCTCTGGGATTTACAAAATACTGTATCTCGTCCCTCAGCTCGATAATGCTTTCGGCAAGCTCACGGTCTATAAGCAGCTTTTCTTCAAGCTCCTCGGCAGTGGCATTGTTTATCTCAACAGGCTGTCTTACAGGCTCGGCTGTGGTCGTAGTCGTTGTGGTCTCTTTAAGTGTTGTGGCGGCAGTCGTTGTCTGCCGTTTAGTAGTTGTTGAGAGCGGCTGGGTGACCTTTTGTGAAGCCGCTGCAGATGTTGTTGTTTCGGCAGCGGTCTCTTTCACAGTGGTCTCAATATCCCGATAGTCCTCTGATGATACATAAAGATATTCTTTAAGCAGCGCCAGTGTGCTGCCGCCAATGCCGTTCACATCAAGCAGCATATCCATGTTATATATCACACCTACCGAGCTGCGGTAGCCAAGTATAGCGTCAGCCGTGACCTCGCCTATGCCGTTTATGGCAGTCAGCTCCTCAAAGGTTACTCGGTTCACATCAATGGGGAAGCTTACAGGCTGGGTATATTGTTCCTCGGTGTAAGCGGTCTCCTCAGCCTGAGTTTCATAGACCGTGGTCACTGTGACCGCCTGTGTCTGCCGTGAAGTTTTTGCTGTTGTGGTCTTTGAGGTCTTTTCCGTGGTGGTCTTTTTAGTGGTGGCAGTTTTTGTAGTGGCGGTCTTTGATGAAGCTTCTGTTTTTGATTTAGCAGCAGTTTTTGCTGCCGTCGTTACCGTAGTGATCTCTGTCTCTGTGACCTCTTTGCTTTCGGCAGGTAAGGTCGCTGTGTCTTTGTATATCACCACAGTGTCGTGCTTCTCCTTGCCCAGCACTATGCTTGTTGCGGCAGCCGTTATAACAGCTGCCGCAAGTATCAAGTAGAATATTATGCTTTTATCAGGTCTTTTGACTTTGATCTTCATAATATATCAGCTTTCCAGCATATTATTTACCGTATCTATCATTTCTGCAAGCTTTGTCCTGTCAAATTCGGGTCTTTCGTCATAGCATATCATGCCTCTCAGGGGGGTGTCTCTGAACATTGATACAGCCATTTCTCTCGAAGCCTCTCCCAGTCCGTCACCGTTGGATTGCAGCATACCCTCGCAGAACTTGTCGATGTACTCGCCGAACACAGCCTTGCCCTCGTCGCAGGACATCATATCTCCCACAGTGCTGTTAAGGTCAAACTGAACAGGCAGCTTAGCATCGGTATTGACATAAACGGGCTTTGACAGCCTTATATCTCTTGACGAAGCGCCTATCAGTATCTCAAACTCGCCGTACTCAACGAACCAGTCGCTGATGGCGGTTTCATAATAAGCAAAGGCTCTCTTGTCAAGGTTGAAAACCACTCTCCTGGTCTCGCCGGGCTTTAAGCTAACCTTTTCAAAGCCTTTGAGCTCTTTGACAGGTCTGGGCACCGAGCTTTCCTTGTCCCTTACATAAAGCTGAACTATCTCCATACCCTCTCTGTCACCTGTGTTTGTTATATCGCATGATACCGTAAGTGTTTTGGTATCTCTTATCTCGTCAGAGGACAGGGTGAGGTTTGAATACTCAAAGCTTGTGTACGAAAGTCCGTAGCCGAAGGGGAACAGCACCTGCATATCCTTTTTGTCGTAGTATCTGTAGCCTACGAAAATACCCTCTCTGTACTGAACATCATCACCCACACCCGGGAAGTTGAGGTATGAAGGATTATCGGAAAGCTTAAGTGGGAAGGTCTCGGCAAGCTTGCCGCTGGGGTTTACCTTGCCGAAGAGTATATCGCAGGCAGCAGCGCCCACAGCCTGACCGCCCAGATAGACCTCCAGCAAGCCCTTTATGTCGTTTATAAAAGGCATCTCAACAGGTGAGCCGTTGTGGAGCACGACTACGATGTTATCATTCACCTTTTTTATCTCCTCGATAAGCCTGAGCTGGCAGTCGGGCATTCTCATGTGGGTCCTGTCATAGCCCTCAGACTCAAAGGCATCGGGCAGACCTGCAAAGATGACCACCTTGTCATTTCTCTTTGCGCACTGTACAGCCTTTTCAAGAAGCTCCTCGTCTGTTCTGTCCTCGTCGGTGATATAGCCCTGCTCGTATTCCACCTCGCATATATCCTTTACGGCTTCAAGCGCTGATGTCACCTTGAAGGAGTTTATATGAGAGCTGCCGCCGCCCTGATATCTGGGCTTTTGCGCAAACAAGCCTATAAAGGCTATCTTCTCGTTCTTATCCAGCGGCAGTATGTTATCCTCATTTTTCAGCAGCACCGAGCACTGTGCCGAGATATTTCTTGCCAGCTCGTGCTGAGCCTCCATATCCCATTTAGCTTCGGTCTTGCTCTCCTCAGCCTTGTCCACCAGCTCCAGCACACGCTGCACGCACTTGTCCAGCTCCTCCATTGAGAGCTCGCCGTTGTTCACAGCCTCAACTATCAGCTTATCGTTCTTGCCGAAGCTTGCAGGCATTTCAAGATCAAGCCCTGCCTTAACGCCCTCGACCCTGTCATCAACAGCTCCCCAGTCGCTCATCACAAGACCCTCATAACCCCATTCGTCACGCAGCACATCAGTCAGCAGCCACTTGTTCTGGGAAGAGTGGAAACCGTTTATCCTGTTGTATGAGCACATTATCGTCCAGGGCTTTGCGTTTTTAACTGCGCCCTCAAAGGCAGCAAGATATATCTCCCTGAGAGTTCTTTCGTCGATCTTTTCATCAACAGTAAGCCGTCTTGTCTCCTGATTATTAGCCGCAAAGTGTTTGAGCGATGTGCCCACACCCTTGCTCTGCACTCCCTTTATGTGAGCCCCTGCCAGCTCTGCGGCAAGATAGGGGTCCTCTGAGAAATACTCAAAATTTCTGCCGCAGATAGGCGAGCGCTTTATATTGCAGCCGGGTCCCAGAATGACAGAAACGTCCTCAGCCTGGCATTCCTCACCCAGAGCCTTGCCCACAGCTTTAAGGGCTGTTCTGTCGAAGGAGCAGGCAAGCGCACTGGCGGTAGGGAAGCACACAGCCTTTATCGCCTGATTTGGGTTTTCGGCAAGATCAATATTTTTTCTCAGCCCGTGAGGACCGTCAGAGACCATTATCTGCGGTATATCAAGTCTCTCCACAGCCTTTGTGTGCCAGAAATCCGCACCCGAGCAAAGTGAAGCTTTTTCCTCCAGGGTAAGCTCGTCAAGTATCTTTTTGATGTTCATAACAAAAAACCTCCGTATTCTATTTTTCAGCGTTATCAGCTGTGATATTTTTTATAAGCCTTTCCAGCGAGTCTGCAAAGCGTATGTCGTTTTCCTTAATTCTTTTCTTTGGACCTTTCAGCCGCTTGCCGCTGTTTCTCAGCTTTTTTGCGGTGTATCTTGAAAGCAGCAGAGCGTCGATGTTTCCCTCTGTGTAGGCCATTCCGTTCTGGTCCAGTGCGTGAGCTCTTTTTGAAAGGCAGAGTGCTGCCAGCCCGTAGTCCTGAGTTACAGCTATATCATCTGCGCCGATAAGGTTAGCAAGCTTTATATCCGCACTGTCCGCCCCCTTGTCAACGGTTATCACCGTGACTTCCTTAGCGGAAAAATTGTGTGCTGTATCGCATACAATGGTAACAGGCAGCTTATATTTATCGGCGATAGCTATGGTTATATCCACCACAGGGCAGCCGTCGGCGTCAATAAATATCTTCATCAGTCTTCCCCGTTGCCCTCGATGTAGAAGGTGGACTCCATATCTGCAATATGCACCGCCAGTGCCAGCGGGTACATTCCCAGCGCCCTGCCTATGATGTTCACGTTCTCCTCCCCCGAAAAGCCCATGTGCCAGCGTATAGCCATTGCCTCCTCACGGGTAAGGCGCATATAGCTGCTTACTATGTATACCGATTTCTCGCCGTGACCGTAGGGCAGGGTATCGTGATATTCGTAAAACGGCACCTTTTCCCACTGCCCCGTTTCATCGTTTTTTCTGTTGCGGTAGCTTACCCTGTACAGGTTCACCTTGCAGATATCGTGCAGCAGCGAGACTATGGCTATGCTTTCATCGGGGTAGCTCAGTCCGTATTCATCGGTGACCCTGGTGCGCTCCAGATAATCTTTAAGGCAGTCATAAACATTAAGGCTGTGCTCGCACAGACCGCCCTCGTATGCGCCGTGGTATCTGGTAGAAGCAGGGGCTGTGAAAAAGTCGCTGTTCTCGCTGAGAAGGAAGTTCAGCAGCTTATCAGACCCCGGTCTGGTGATATGTTCCTTGTAGATCTCTACAAATCTGTCCTTATTTTCTGTTAATTTTGACATATACGTTCTCCCTAGTAAAAATAACTAAAATTCTTTTCCTATTATAACATATTTTTCTACATAAGAAAAGTATTTTTTATAAATTTTTTAGTCTGCTATTGATTTTATGCTTAATATGTGATATTATTTATAAGTCGGAATATATCCTGCCAGGGTGCAGGATATGCTTTGATATGAGATTTAAGACGGATAATATTTTTATGGCTTAAAAAGCCTGCCGAAAGGGGTAAATATATTTATGTGCGGAATTGTTGGTTATGTTGGCGCAAGAGAGTGTACCGAGGTGCTTCTCAATTCGCTTTCCAAGCTGGAATACAGGGGCTATGACTCAGCAGGCATAGCAGTTTTTGAAAACGGTGAGATCAAGACCCAGAAGTCAAAGGGCAAGATCGCCGACCTGGTGGCTAAGATGGACAGTGAGGGCAAGCTCATGGGTCACTGCGGCATAGGTCACACAAGGTGGGCTACCCACGGTGAGCCTTCGGATATAAACTCTCACCCTCACGGAAATGCCAATGTTACTATCGTTCACAACGGTATTATAGAGAATTATAAGAAGATCAAGGAATTTCTTGAAAAGAAGGGATACGTTTTCGAGAGCGAGACTGATACCGAAACAGTGGCAAAGCTGCTTGACTGCTTCTATGAGGGCAACCCCATCGCCACCATACAGAGGGTGCTCGATGAAGTCGAGGGCTCTTATGCTCTGGGTATCATGTTCAGGGACTATCCCAACAGGATATATGCTGTGAGAAAGGACTCGCCGCTGATAGTTGCAGTGGGCGACGATGAAGCCTTTATCGCCTCCGATGTTCCTGCGGTGCTCAAATATACCAAGAAATACTATCTGCTCGATCAGGACGAGATAGCAGTGCTTGACAGCGGCAGGGTAGAGTTTTTTGACGACCACGGCGCACCCATCAAAAAACAGCTGCTGGTGGCTGATTTTGACGAAGAGGCTGCAAAGAAGGGCAACTACCCCCACTACATGATAAAAGAGATACACGACCAGCCCACAGCGATAAGAACAACCATAACCCCCAGAATAACCGACGGTATGCCCGACCTTGAAGAGTGCGGCATGACCTATGACCGCCTCAGAGACTATAACAACATTTTCGTTGTAGCCTGCGGCACAGCTATGCACGCAGGTCTTGTAGGCAAGTATGTTATTGAGAAGATAGCAAGGATATCGGTAACAGTGGACGTGGCTTCCGAGTTCAGGTACAGAGACCCTATACTGACCGATAAGGACCTCGTTATACTTGTGTCCCAGTCAGGCGAAACTGCCGATACTCTTGAAGCTTTAAGGCTTGCCAAGAGAAACGGCGCTGATACACTTTCTATTGTTAATGTCAAGGGCTCGTCTATCGCAAGAGAGTCTGATATGGTCATATATACCCATGCAGGCCCCGAGATATCAGTGGCTTCAACAAAGGCTTATATGGTGCAGCTTTCGGTGTTCTACCTTATCGCCTTTGCGCTGGCTTATGCCAACGATAAAATGACCGCTGAGGAGTGCAGAAGGCTCACAGCGCAGCTGCAGGCTGTTCCCGAGCAGATAGAGGAGATACTTAAAACTCCCGAGGACTGCCAGTATGTGGCATCACAGCTGGTGAATGCCGAAAACCTGCTGTATATAGGCAGGGGACTTGACTATGCACTGTCTATGGAGGGCTCGCTGAAGCTCAAGGAGATATCTTATATCCATTCAGAGTCCTACGCAGCAGGCGAATTAAAGCACGGCACTATCTCACTGGTGACTGATGAAATGCCTGTTATTGCAGTAGCTACCCAGAGAGACCTTTATGACAAGACCATAAGCAATGTCAAGGAGGTAAAGGCAAGGGGCGCTTATGTTGTGCTGGTAACACATGACAGCAAAGAGGTGGATAATGACGTAGCAGACTGCAAGATAGGTCTGCCCACCATTGATGACCTGCTTATGCCTATGACTGCCGTAGTGCCGCTGCAGCTTATAGCTTATTATACCTCTGTGCTCAGGGGCAACGATGTTGACAAGCCGAGAAAGCTTGCCAAGTCGGTAACAGTAGAATAATTACTTTGGACAGCCGGATATCCGTATTTCGGCTGTCTGTTTTGTGAGGAGCGTTTTTATGAGCAGATACAAAGCGTATGTTTTCGATTTTGACCTTACGCTGGCAGATTCATCAAAGGGCATACTTATATGCTTCAAGCATACTCTTGAAAGGTTCGGCTATGATATACCCGATGATATGACCATATACAAAACCATCGGGCTCACTCTTACCGACGCATTCGATGTGCTCACCAATATCCCTCAGAACCCTCAGCGTGAGGAGATGAGGAAGGTTTATGTTGAAAAGGCTAACGAGGTGATGTCGAAAAATACTTTTTTCTATGATGACACCATTGCCATATTGCAGACGCTCTGCCAGGCGAATGTGAAGATAGGCATAGTCTCCACCAAAATGCGCTACAGGATAGTTGAAAGCTTTGAGATGCAGGCGCACTGCCACCCCTATGACCTGATAATAGGACTTGAAGATGTTGATGCACCCAAGCCCGACCCCCAGGGGCTGGAGCTAATGATGAAAAAGCTGGGGACAGACAGCAAGGACGTGCTTTATATAGGCGACAGCTATATAGATGCCGAGACCGCAGTGAATGCAGGTGTGGATTTTGCAGGGGTGACCACAGGCTCAACACTAAAAAGCGACTTTGAAAAATACCCGAATGTGTATGTGGGCGAGTCGCTGCTGGATATATTTCAGCATATATGAACCAAATGTAAAAACAATCATAATATATTGTGAAAAAACCTTGCCTATTTACGAGAAAAATGCTATAATATAATTTGAATATTATGCTTTGAAATGACTTCGATAACGGGAAAGGAAAGCAGTATTATGGTAAAAAGTATGACAGGCTTCGGCAGAGAACACGTTATTGCCGAGGGCAGAGAGATCATCGTTGAGATACGCTCTGTAAATCACCGATATTATGAGTTCAACGCAAGAACTCCCAGGACCTACGGATATCTCGATGAAAAGCTGAAAAGCTTTCTCAAAAGCGGTATTTCAAGGGGCAAGGTAGAGGTAAGCGTTAATATATACAATCAGGAGGGCACTGACGCCGAGATAGAGCTGAACAAGCCTGTGGCACTGGGCTACCTCAACGCCCTCAGGGGCTCGGCTGAGGAGCTGGGGCTCGATGACGACCTGGTGCTTTCAAACCTCATAAGACTTCCCGATGTGTTCACTGTTGTGAAAAAGACAGAGGACGAGGAGGTCATCTGGAACCAGGTGAAGGCTGTGGCACAGTCGGCACTGGATAAATTCGTACAGATGAGGATTACCGAGGGCGAAAAGATGTATGAGGATATCAGCTCCAGACTCGATTTTATCGAGGAGACTGTGGGTAAGATAGAGACCCACCAGCCGTCGGTGGCAGAGGGCTACAGGGAGAGACTTTATGAGAAGATAAAGGAGACCCTTGACAGCGCCGATATAGATAACATAGAAGAGCACAGGATACTTACCGAGGTGGCTATATTTGCTGATAAGGTGGCTATCGACGAGGAGACTGTAAGGCTGAGAAGCCATATATCCCAGTTCAGGGAGCTTATAAAGGCTGAGGAGCCTGTGGGCAGAAAGCTGGACTTTCTGGTGCAGGAGGTCAACCGTGAGGTGAACACTATAGGTTCAAAGGCTAACGACCTTACCATTACCAGAATGGTGGTCGATCTTAAAGCTGAGATAGAGAAGATAAGGGAACAGATACAGAATATCGAATAAGGGGAACGTGTTATGCAGCTTATAAACATAGGCTACGGCAATATGGTATCATCATCAAGGATAATAGCAATAGTTGCGCCGGACTCAGCCCCCATAAAAAGGCTGATACAGGACGCAAAGGATAAGGGAACGCTGATAGACGCCACCTACGGCAGAAGGACCAGAGCCGTGCTGGTGACTGACAGCGACCATGTGGTGCTGTCGGCAGTAGCTCCCGAGACCATAGGCGGCAGAGCTGCTGCAGATGAGGAGGACGATGACGGTGAGTGAAAACAACGCTAAGATCATAGTTGTGTCTGCACCCTCGGGCTGCGGAAAGGGAACTATTCTGCATGAGGTATTCAAAAATACCGATGCGTTCTATTCGGTGTCCTGCACCACCAGAGAGCCGAGAGATGAGGATAAGGACGGAGAAACTTATCACTTTATGGACAGAGCAGGCTTTGAAAAGATCATTGCCGAGGACGGCTTTCTGGAGTATGCAGAGTATGCTGACAATTACTACGGCACACCCAGAGCCCAGACCGAGCAGAACCTTGCAGCAGGCAGGGACGTTATTCTGGAGATCGAGACCAAGGGCGCTTTTCAGGTAAAGGAAAAGGTGCCTGAGGCGGTGCTGATATTTATTCTCCCCCCCTCGGTGAAGGAGCTTGACAGAAGGCTGCACAAGAGGGGAACTGAGAAGGAAGATGTTATCGCCAAGCGTATAGCTGAGGCGGTGGGCGAGATTGAAAAATCTTATAAATACGATTACGTTATCATGAACGATGCCCTGGAGGACGCTGTTGCTGATTTCGAGACAGTGCTGAAAGCAGTGAAGCTCGGTGACAGCTCGGCAGACAGGTTCAGGGCTGACAGTGAATACAGTAAAAAAATGATCAAAGAGGTGCTTGACAATGCTTAGACCTGCAGTATGTCAGATTTTAAAGAACAATGAAAGCTATTATTCTCTTGTTATAGCTGTAGCTAAAAGAGCGAGAGAGATAACAGACAATGCCTGTGAGAATGAAACGGTGCTTGAAGAAAAGCCCGTTAAAACAGCTGTGGACGAGTTCGCAGCAGGGGAATATAAGATAATCGAGGATCCCAGCCTTAAAGGCTAAAGCTTAGTTTCGGGAGGTCGCAGAGAATGCGGGGCGGATTTATGGTGGCAAAGGTCTCACTTAACCATGCGGCTTACAGCTTTGATGAGGAGTACAGCTACCGCGTTCCCCGTGAGCTTGAAAAAGCTGCAGCGTCAGGAGCAAGGGTGCTGGTGCCCTTTGGCAGAAGCAATAAAAAGTCTATCGGCTTTATTACAAGCATCTGCCGTGAAACAAGCGGTAACGATGCCTTAAAGCCCCTGCTTTCGGTGCTGGATAAGGAGAATCTTATCACAGACGAAATGATGAAAATGATCTTCTGGCTGAAGGAAAATACCTTCTGCACCTTTTATGACGCTTACAAAAGCGTGGTGCCTACAGGCTTTTCTTACAGCTATGTGGTGCATTATGAGCTCGCCAATACCTTTATCGACGAGGAAACGCTCAGCGATAATGAACGTGAGATCATTGACTTTATGAGAGGCGCCGATAGCCGCAGTCAGATAGATAAATACTTTGATTTCAGAGATCACCCCGAGAGAAAACGCTATGCCGATATGCTGATAGACAAAGGCTATCTGGAGGAAAACGGCGGTGTAAAGCGCAGGATAGGCGACGAGAACGTGAGAATGGTCAGGCTCTCGCAGCAATATCTTGAAAATGACGAGCAAAAGCTAACACCCAAGCAGATGCTGGTGGTCAGGCTGCTAAAGGAATGCGGCAGCGCATCGGTCAAAGAGGTCTGTTATATGACGGGCTGTACGCCTACTATCATCAAAAGGCTGTGCAGCAAAGGGGTGCTCCATGAGTTCAAGTTTGAGGTAATGAGGAATGCCGTCGGTGAGACCGACAGCAGACAGAGCCCTGACGATATAAAGCTCAATGACGAACAAACACAGGCTTTTAACGGCATTATGGAGCTTGTAAGGGCAGGCAAGCCCTCGGGCGCTCTGCTTTATGGCGTTACGGGCAGCGGCAAGACCTCGGTATTCATCAAGGTCATAGATGCGGTGCTTAAAATGGGCAAAACGGCTATGCTGCTGGTGCCTGAGATATCGCTGACCCCCCAGACGGTTGAAAAATTCAAGACCCTTTTCGGTGAGGATATAGCCTTGCTGCATTCATCGCTTTCGATGGGGCAGCGCACCGACGAGTTCAAAAGGATAAAAAAAGGACAGGCGAAAATAGTTATAGGCACAAGAAGTGCCGTGTTTGCGCCTTTGAATGATATAGGGATAATAATTATTGACGAGGAGGGCGAGCAGTCCTATAAGTCTGACTCGTCACCCAGATACCATGCCAGAGATGCGGCGATACAGCGCTGCGGTCATCATAACTGCGTGCTGCTCATGGCTTCGGCTACACCCTCTCTGGAGACGTTTTATTACGCTAAAAACGGCAGATTTCACCTTTTCAGGCTTGAGCACAGATACAGCAAGGCTGTGCTGCCTGAGGTGGAGATAATAGATATGCAGAAGGAGGTCAGCGAGGGCAATGACAGCCTGCTAAGCAGAGCTCTTGCCGACAGCATGACTGAAGCTCTTGAAAGGAACGAGCAGATAATACTGCTTCTGAACCGAAGAGGCTTTACCACCTACATAAGCTGCGCAGACTGCAGGCAGCCGATAGTCTGCCCCAACTGCAACATACCGCTGACCTATCATAAAAAGAATGACAGATATATGTGCCACTACTGCGGCTATACTATGGATAACCGCTGCAAATGCCCCAACTGCGGCTCTGATAAGCTGAGATCTGGCGGCGTGGGCACGCAGAGGGTGGAGGACGAGATAGCAAGGCTTTATCCAAGTGCTAAGATACTCAGAATGGACGCAGATACCACTTCATCAAGGTATTCCTATGAGGAGAACTTCAAAGCCTTCGGCGAGCATGAGTATGATATAATGCTGGGCACTCAGATGATAGCCAAGGGGCTAAATTTTCCCGAGGTCACGCTGGTGGGAGTCATATCTCTTGACAAGGCGCTGTTCACGGGGGATTATAAAAGCTATGAGAGGACCTTTTCCCTCATGACTCAGGTGGTTGGCAGAAGCGGCAGAGGCTCTAAAAAGGGCAGAGCTATGATACAGACCTTTGTGCCCGAGCACTATGTGCTCAACCTCGCAGCCCAGCAGAACTATGACGAGTTTTATGAGGAGGAAACGGCGCTGAGAAAGGCGCTGATATATCCCCCCTACTGCGATATCTGCGTTATAGGCTTTTCGGGAGTTATGGAGAGCAGGGTGATAAATGCTGCCGATACCGTTACAAAGCTGATAAGGGATTATCTTGACAGCAATGATGTGAGATTTCCCCTGAGAGCTATAGGACCTGCGCCCTGCACCCTTGAAACTATCAACGGCAGGTACAGGTACAGACTGATACTTAAAACCAGAAATTCTCCGCAATTCCGTGATATGATAAGGTATGTGCTGAGTGAGTTCTATAAAAATAAAGATCTTAAAGATATACGCATATATGCCGATATAAACGGCGATATAGGGCTTTAGTGAAAGGACAGAAGTAAAATGGCGATAAGAAATATCCTGAACAAAAGCGATGAAACGCTGCATAAGGTGTGCAGACCCGTCGAGAAGTTCGACCGGAAGCTGTGGACATGGCTTGACGACATGGCTGAGACTCTTGCAAAGGCTGAGGGCGTGGGTCTTGCTGCGCCGCAGGTGGCTATTTTAAGGCGCTTTTGCATTATAGATGTGGGCGACGGCAACGTGTATGAGCTTGTAAACCCCGAGATAACATGGCAGTCTGAGGAGACCCAGAGAGTTGTGGAGGGCTGTCTTTCATGCCCTAACGAGTGGGGCTATGTTACAAGACCTATGAAAATAAAGTTCAAAGCCCAGGACAGACACGGCGAGTGGTATGAAATGGAAGTCGAGGAGCTTTTTGCTCAGGCAGTCTGCCACGAGCTGGCACATCTTGACGGACATCTTTTCACCGAGATAGTTGAAGAATTTGTCGAGGTCGAGGAAAAATGAAAATAGTTTTTATGGGGACCCCCGATTTTGCAGTGCCTACTCTGAAAAAGCTGTGTGAAGCAGGGCATGAGGTGGCTGCGGTTTTCTGCCAGCCCGATAAGCCCAAGGGCAGGGGCTATAAGGTAACTCCGCCCCCTGTTAAGTTTTTTGCGCTTGATAAGGATATACCCGTCTATCAGCCAAACAGCCTTAAAAAGGACGCAGAGGAGTATATAAAGATACTTGAAGATATCGCACCAGACTGCATAGTGGTGGCGGCTTACGGCAAGATACTGCCGAAAGAGGTGCTTGATCTGCCGAAATACGGCTGCGTGAACGTTCACGGCTCGCTGCTGCCCAAATACAGGGGCGCAGGTCCCATTCAATGGGCAGTGCTCAATGATGAAAAGGTTACGGGCATAACCACCATGCTAATGGGCGAGGGTCTTGATACAGGCGATATGCTGCTGAAAAAAGAGACCGAGATAGGCGAGAACGAGACCGCCGCAGAGCTTTTTGACAGGCTTGCGGATATCGGTGCCGAGCTTGCGGCAGAAACTCTTGAAAAGCTTGAAAAAGGCGAGGTAACGCCCGTCCCTCAGAACGAGAGCGAGGCAAGTTATGCGCCTATGATAACAAAGGACCTTTGTAAAATTGATTTTAACAACAACGTGAGGAAGATACACAAGCAGATCTGCGGTCTGTCTGATTATCCATGCGCAGTGACCACTATCAACGGCAAAAGGATAAAGATATACCATTCGGAGATAGTTGACGGAAGGTCGGATAAGCCTAACGGCACGGTGGTCAATGTGAAGGACCTTACGGTGGCTTGCTCGGACGGGCTCATAAGGCTCGCCGAGGTGCAGGCTGAGGGCTCTAAGAGAATGAAAACAGCCGACTATCTGAGAGGAAATCCTGTGGCTGAAAATACCGTTTTGGGAGTATGACAAGCTGAACAGCTTGACATATTGGAGGCAATAATTTTGAGCAACACCAGAAAATTTACCGTCAGGCTTCTGACAAAGCTGGACGAAAATTCTTCTTATTCTAATATACTTCTGGATCAGTCGCTGCTAAGAAGTGATTTTGACGACAGAGATAAAAGGTTTATCTCGGCGCTGTTCTACGGCGTGCTGGAAAGACAGCTGACCTTGGACGCTGTTATTGCAGAGCTGTCGAAAAATCCTGCTAACAAGCTCAATCATACCGTCAGGAACATTCTGAGAACAGGGATATATCAGCTTAAATATATGGACTCTGTGCCCGACAGTGCGGCGGTCGATGAAGCCGTCAAGCTGGCTAAAAAGAACAGAAACCCCGCTGTTGCAGGGTTTGTGAACGGTATGCTCAGAGAGTTTATTCGCAGAGACAAGGCTCTGCCACAGGGCAGGGACAGGCTTGAAGGACTTTCGATAGAGTATTCCTGTCCGCTGTGGCTGGTGAAAAAATGGCGTGATGAGTACGGCGAAAAGGTCTGTACCGACCTGCTTTCCACCTCACTGGGGCAGGCACCGACCACTGTAAAGCTGAACACCTTGAAAGGCAGTGCTGAGAGCACTTTTGAGCTGCTGCTTAAAGATAAGGTCACCTTTGAAAGAGTCGGCATTGTTAAGGACGCTGCGAACCTGTGCTTTTCGGGAGCTGTGGAGCAGACCGAAGCCTACAGGCAGGGCAGGTTCCATGTGCAGGATATTTCAAGCCATCTGTGCTGTGCAGCTCTTGACCCGAGAGAGGGCGATACCGTTCTGGATATGTGCTCTGCCCCCGGGGGCAAGACCTTTACCATTGCCCAGCTTATGAATGATAAGGGAAGTGTGCTCGCCTTTGATCTTCACCCGAACAGGGTAAGGCTCATTGAGCAGGGCGCTGAAAGATTAGGGCTTACTTCGGTAAAGGCGGCTGTAAATAATGCCAAGGTGTTTTACGCTGCGCTGCCTGCCGCTGATAGGGTGCTTGTTGACGCTCCATGCTCGGGGCTGGGAGTTATAAGAAGAAAGCCCGAGATAAAATATAAAGACCCCAAGGACTTTGAAAGGCTGCCTGAGATACAGTACGAAATTCTGGACACTTCATCAAGCTATGTCAAGTCCGGCGGTACGCTGGTATATTCTACCTGCACCGTTTCAAGGGCTGAGAATGACGAGGTGGCTGACAGGTTTTTGAAAGAGCATGAGGATTTTGAGGCTGCACCCCTCGGCAGCGTGTTCGGTGAGGACAGTGATAAGACCAGACTTACCATCACTCCCGAAAAATACGGTTCAGACGGCTTTTTCATAGCTAAATTCGTCCGTCGGAGGTGACAGTATGATCTCTTGCGACGATAACGGAAAAATAGATATACTCGGGCTGCTGCCCGAGGAGCTGGAGGAGCAGATACTGCTTCTGGGCGAGAAGAAGTTCCGTGCAAAACAGATATTTGAGTGGCTGCACGTCAAGCGTGTGCCTGATTTTGACAAAATGACTAATCTATCTGTACAATTACGGAATCTTCTGAAAGAAAAATTTTGTGTAAAATCACTATTTATCGTAAAAAGGCTTGAATCTAACACCGATAATACTGTAAAATATCTATATAGGCTTCCCGACGGAAACCATGTGGAGACTGTTATCATGGAATACAGCTACGGCAATACCGTCTGTGTGTCAACACAGGTGGGCTGCAAAATGGGCTGTCGGTTCTGCGCCTCGACCATCGCAGGGTATAAAAGAGACCTTGCGTCGTCTGAGATACTTTCGCAGATATATACCGCCGAGAGAGACAGCGGCAGAAAGATATCGGGCGTGGTGCTCATGGGTATAGGCGAGCCGCTGGATAACTATGATAATGTGATAAACTTTTTAAAACTGCTCAGCCATGAGAAGGGAATGAATATGTCGCTAAGGCACGTCTCCCTATCCACCTGCGGCATAGTGCCGAGGATATATGAGCTGGCAGAGCTCAAGCTTGGGCTTACGCTTTCAATCTCGCTGCACGCCTCAAACAACAGGGCTAGAAGTGAGATAATGCCTGTGAACAACAGGTATGATATAAACGAACTGCTTACGGCTTGCAGGTATTACTTCAAGGTCACGGGCAGGAGGATATCTTTTGAATACGCTCTTATAGACGGGCATAACGACTCGCGCGGGGACGCACAGGAGCTGGCGGCGCTGCTTAAAGATTTTGTGTGCCATGTAAATATTATCCCCGTGAATAAGATAAAAGAGCGTGATTACAGGTCAGACAGAAAGGCTGCGGCAAGGTTTCAGAAATACCTTGAACAGCTTGGTATAAATGCCACGGTAAGGCGGACTCTGGGAGCGGATATCGACGCTGCCTGCGGTCAGCTGAGACGTGAATATGAAATCTAGTGAAGGGTGGTGAGCTGCTTGTTTTTGGCATCGGCTTCGGACATAGGACAAAAAAGAGGTGAAAACCAGGACAGAGTTGTTGCTGAGTTTTTAGGCGAGAACATCTCGGTCGCCGCTGTGTGTGACGGCATGGGAGGAGCTGCCTCGGGCGGAGTTGCCAGCCAGGTAGCTGTAGACGCCTTTATCGGCAGGGTCAAGGAGAATTTCAGACCTGATATGAATGATAATTCTGTGAGAAATCTGCTTATGAACGCTGTGCATTACGCAAACACGCTGGTTTATGAGAAGAGCCGTGAGGATATGGATAAAAACGGCATGGGCACGACCTGCGTGGCGGCGCTTGTGAACGGCAAGAAGATATTTGTTGTAAATGTGGGCGACAGCAGAGCTTATCTGCTCAATAACAGCGGTATCAGGCAGATCACTACAGACCACACTTATGTTGAAATGCTTTATCAAAGCGGTCAGATCACCGAGGAGGAGCTTAAGCTCCACCCCATGCGCAATGTGATAACCAAGGCAGTGGGCGTTGAGCCTGATGTTGAGGTGGATTATTTTGAGCTGGAGGAAACAGGCAATTTCTCAGTGGTGCTCTGCTCCGACGGCTTGTCGGGCTACTGCAGCGATGAGGTCATATATACTACCGTGTTCGGCAATAATCTTGATGAAGCTGTCCATAAGCTCATTGATATCTCAAACGAATGCGGAGGAAGGGACAACATCTCAGCGGCGATAATCGCCAACTAAACGGGATAACAACAAACAAATATAAATATAGGAGTTGAATTAAATGGATTCTAATATCGGCAGGAAGCTTGACGGCAGATATGAGATCACCGAGCTGATAGGCGTAGGCGGCATGGCTGACGTTTATAAGGCAAGAGATGTCATGGAAAACCGTGATGTAGCCGTTAAAATTCTAAAGCCTGAGTTTTCGGGAGACGAAGAGTTCCTGAGGCGTTTCAGGAACGAGAGCAAGGCGATAGCAGTGCTTTCTCACCCGAATATCGTGAAGATATTCGATGTGGGCTTTACCGATGAGATACAGTTTATCGTCATGGAGTATATCGACGGTATAACTCTTAAAGAGTTCATAGAGCAGCAGGGCGTGCTGAAATGGAAGGACGCACTGCACTTTATCACTCAGATACTGAGAGCTTTGCAGCACGCACATGACAAGGGCATAGTCCACCGTGACATAAAGCCCCAGAACATAATGCTGTTTACCGACGGCACTATAAAGGTCATGGATTTCGGTATCGCCAGATTTTCACGTATCGACGGCAAGACCCTTTCCGATAAGACCATAGGCTCGGTACACTATATATCCCCCGAGCAGGCTCAGGGTGAGATGACAGATGAGCGCTCGGATATCTACTCAGTAGGCGTTATGCTCTATGAAATGCTCACAGGCAGAAAGCCCTTTGACGGCGAGAACGCTGTGTCTGTTGCAGTAAAGCATATGCAGGAGACAGCTGTAAGCCCCAGAGAGATAATGCCCGCTATCCCCGAAGCCCTCGAGGAAATAGTTATACACGCTATGGAGAAGGAGCCTGCCAACAGATACCAGTCGGCAGCTGAGATGATAAGGGATATAGATACCTTCAAGCTCAACCAGTCGGTGGTGTTCGGTTATAAGGAGGGTGCAGCTCCTGTGGCTGATAACTCAGCCTATTATCCTGTTATCAACAGTAATGAGCCTGAGTATCAGGACGATTACGATGATTATGATGACGAAGAGGATTATGACGACGAGGACGACGATGACGACGAGGAGGATAACAGGAAGCGCTCATACGTAGTGCCTATCCTGCTGGCAGTTACTGTGGCTGTCGTTATCGTGGCAGCCTGCATTATCGGCTGGGTCGTTATAAAGTCCTTTGCAGGAAATACAGGCGGTATCCATACTGGTACGGTAACTCTGCCTAACTTTGTGGGCAAGAACATTGTTCAGGTTGAGCAGGACTGGAAGGATAAGCTCAAGTTTGACCTTGTTAATGAGTATAACCTGGAATATGATGAGGGTATCATCTTCTGGCAGAGCCAGTCGGCAGGTAAGTCTGTTAAGGAAGGCTACACCATTACCCTTAAAGTAAGTAAGGGCAGACAGATGGCTGTTGTGCCTGATATGACAGGCAAGGACCAGGAGGTAGCACAGAGTGAGCTGGCTGCTGCACACTTCAACGTTGTCCTCAGGACCATGTGGGACGATAATGTTGCCAGCGGTCTGGTTATCAAGACTGAGCCTGCCGCAGGTACAGAGTATCCTATGGAGGGCACTGTTACCCTTTATGTAAGTAAGGGCCCTGTTGATACACAGGTAAAGGTGCCTAACGTTGTAGGTCTTACACAGGAGAAGGCTATAGCTGCACTGAAGGAGAACAAGCTGGTGGCTAAGGTAGAGACCATAGCTCACGACGGCGATAAGGGTAAGGTCGTTGACCAGTCGGTAGAGCCTGATAAGAGAGTTGATAAGGAGACTGAGGTAACTATCTACGTTTCTACAGGTGAGACAGACCCTGTTGACCTGACTATCACAGTTCCTATGCCTGAGGGTATGAGAGGCTCTTACTCTATCGAGGTATACAAGAACGGCAACGTAGTTTCGACCCAGACTATCGGCAACGGCGAGTCTGTTGCAGGCAACTCTGTAAATATCGACATCACAGGTAAGAAGAAGGAGACCCTGACCATCTCCATCAGAAATGACGAGTCGGGCAAGACTGTAAACTATGCAGTCTACGAGGTAGACTATGACGAAAAGACCATTACTCTCAGCGGCTCGCTGAACGAGCAGGGACTTATCGACATCACTCCTACAACTACTTCCACCACCACAGAGTCGACCTCTGAAACAACTACCGAGGAGGAGACCACCACTACTGAGGCTCCCGAATATACAGAAACAACTACAACAACACCTTATGTTGAGCCCGAGGAGACTACTCAGTCCGAGGAGCAGCCTGCCGACAACGGCGGCGGTGACACAGGCAACACCGAGGGCGGCGGAGAGACAGCCGAATATTGATGTATGAACGGTATTATAACTAAAGCTATCGGAGGTATCTACACTGTAGACACCTCCGACGGTGTTTATGAATGCAAAGCCAGGGGTATTTTCAGGAAGAGGAATATATCCCCAGTGTGCGGCGATAATGTTGAGATAACCCTTGACGGCGAGGGCAGCGGTGTTATCGAGGAGATAAATGAGCGCCGCTCCCAGCTGATAAGACCGCCGCTGGCTAATTTAGATGTGCTGGTGTTCGTATGCTCGACCTGTGAGCCTAAGCCTAATTTTTTGCTGCTGGATAAGTTTATCGCTATAGCTGAGTTTAAAAAGATAAAGCCCGTGGTGGTTTTCACCAAGGTGGATAAGTATTCGGGGGAGGAGTTTGTCTCGCTCTATAAAAAAGTGGGCATTGAGGTCTACAGCTGCGATAACAGCACGGGGGAGGGCAGCGAGCCTGTAAAAAAGGCTTTGCAGGGCAAGCTCTCGGCTTTTACGGGCAATACGGGCGTGGGCAAGTCCTCACTTCTGAACAATATGTTTCCCGAGCTGGGGCTGGCTACCAATGAGATAAGCAAAAAGCTTGGCAGGGGCAGGCACACCACAAGGCACGTGCAGCTCTATAAGCTGGAGGGCGGCGGATATATCGCCGATACCCCTGGCTTTTCAAGCTTTGATACCAACAGGTATGATATAATCTTCAAATATCAGCTGGCTGACTGCTTCTGCGAGTTCAGGGAATACCTTGGCAAATGCAGGTTCCCCGATTGCAGCCACACCAAGGAGAAGGGCTGTGCGGTGATCGAAGCCGTCAGGGAGGGCAGGATATCTCAGTCGAGGTTTGAAAGCTACACCCAGATGTATGAGGAAGCCAGACAGCTAAAGGAGTGGGAGTATAAAGATGAATAAAAGCTGTGCTGTTTTTTGCGGAGGGGACCCTGTGAGCAGGGCTTGTGTTGAGTCTACAATGACGGCGGGAGCTTACATCATCTGCGCCGACAAGGGGCTGAGGCTGGCTGAGGGGCTGGGGCTAACGCCCGACCTTATCATCGGGGATTTTGACTCTATCGACCAAAGACCCGTGGGAGACAACGTGCTGACCTACCCCGTTGAAAAGGACGACACCGACCTTATGCTCGCAATTAAGACCGCCCTTGAAATGGGTTACGACCGCTTTCAGATATACGGTGCACTGGGGGGCAGGCTTGACCATACGCTGGGCAATATACAGTCGCTTATGTATCTTCTCACAAGGGGTGCATGGGGCGAGATTATCGCCGATGACCAGCACATTGCCATGTATACAAAAGGTGAGTATAGGTTTTTGCGCAGAGAGGGCTGGTCGCTTTCGTTTTTTGCCTATTCGGGGGAGGTATCGGCTTTCAGCGTTCACGGCACTAAGTATGAGGCTGATAACTGCCTGTTAAAAAACGACTTCCCCCTGGGTATATCAAACAAGGTGACGGCTGGTGAGGCTGTTATGAGCTTTGGCCATATGATCACGGCGGCCCGCAGCCGCTCGGTTTGGGGTCCTTATACGTCCTGCGATGCGCCCCTTTTGACAAACCGCGACCGGGAGGAGGACGAGGTGGCCTGCAGCGGCCACGGTGATCTGTTCCAGGATCATCAAGGCAACTGGTGGGTGGTGCACCTGGCCACGCGGCCCGATGGCAAATGGTATTCACATATGGGCCGCGAAAGCTTCCTGCTGCCCGTCACCTGGTATCAGGATTGGCCCAGGATCGGCGATGGTCGCTCCCATCTGCAATGCGAGGGCCCCCTGTGGCGGGAGCAGCAGCCGCTTGCGGCCTGGCGGGCTAATTTCAGCCGCCGCGCGCCGCAATGGCTGTTTGTGCGCAGTCCGGAGCTTTCGCGCTATCGCTTCCTGGGGGACAGGCTGGAATTGCAGCCCGCCACAGAGCGCTTGTCCGATCCGCTGGGCAAGCCCACCTTCCTGGCGCTGCGGCAGCTGGATATTGATTGCGTTGCCGAGGCTGAGATCAGCTTCGCGCCGCGCTATGAGGGCAGCGAGGCCGGGCTTACCATTTACATCGACCAGAGCGGGCATTACACCTTTGGGCTTGTGCGGCGCGGCGGGCGCTGCGTGCTTGCCGTGCAGCGCCCAGGCGATACCTTTGCGCCCATCCTGCGCGATATTGCGCCCGGCGTGATCCGCTTGCGGATCGTGGCGAGCAAGCGGGAATACGCGCTGTATGCGGCGTCGGATGAGGCCGATTATCAATACATTGCTTCTGTTCCCGTGCTGACCTGGCAGGAGGCTGGACGCTGCTTCACCGGCACGCTGATTGGCCTCTACGCGCAAAGCGAACAGGCGGATGAAGCGCCTGCCGTCATCCGCACGTTTTGTATGAAACCGGGAAGCCCCGCGTAAAATCAAACAAAAACCTCTACCGCGGTATTGCTTTTGCCTTTTTTGCTCAGGCTGTCCACGCCTGCGTATTTCATGCGCCCAAAGCCGCGCACCGACAGGATCTCGCCGGCCTTGGGCGTATAGCTTGTATCGCGGCATTCGCGGCCGTCCACAAATACGCGCCCCTGGCTGAACAGCGTCTGCGCGTCGCCGCGGGACAGCTTGAACACGTGGGCGATCAGCGCGTCGGCCCGCACCGAGGAAAGCTGCACCACGCGGCGCTCCAGCGTGAACAGCGAGCCCTCGGGCAACTGCTCCATCATCGCGTAGCGCACGGTGGTGCGGCGCACCTGCGTCAGGCTCTGGGCGATGTACGGCGCGATGCGCTCCTCACAGAACAGATAGGCCGCCTCCTGCCGCACTACGATATCGCCCAGCAGCTCGCGCTCGAAGCCCAGGTTCATCAGCGCGCCCAGAAAATCGCGGTGCGTCAGTTGCTCCGCAAAGCGCGCGCTGGCGGGGCTGATGCGCACACAGGCGATGGGAAAGGGCTGGTCATAGCCGCATCCCTCCGCGCTGCCAAGCCGCAGTATTTTGCGCTCGCAGCCTTCGGCCCCGCCGAACAGCGTATAGGGCGCGCGCGGCAGACGCGGCAGGCATTGCTGCAGGGTGCTGAGCGCCGCCAGGTCCAGAAAATGCGTAAATAAATAGATGCCCTGGCTTTCATACCGCCTGAACAATTCGGCAAATCGTTTTTCCAGCGCGTCTTCCATGGCCGCCTCCTCAGTCCGCCCGGGGCAGGTTCCACTTGAACACCGCCGACAGGATGCGAATCACCACCACCTCGGCGGCCCCGGCCAGCATGGCGATCATCTGACCGGCATAGGGCCACAGCAGGGCGCACAGCAGCGCTCCGGCCAGCGAAGCGCAGGCGTAAATATGCTTGACGAAGATGTAGGGCATGTCTCCCGCCATCACGTCGCGCAGCACGCCGCCGCCAACGCCCGTCAGCACGCCGACGAACACCGCCAGAAAAACGCCTGCCTGCGGCTGGGCGGCGTAGGCCATGCTGACGCCCACCACGGTGAAAATGCCCAGGCCCAGCGAATCCATCACCAGCATGGTGCGCTGGTACAGCGCGTGCGTGCCCGCCAGGTAGTGGCGAATGGGTTTAAAAAACACGATCACCGCCACGCAAACCGCCGTGATGGCGTAAACCGGGTTGCGAAATGTGGCGGGCGGCGTAACGCCCAGCAGCACGTCGCGGATCATGCCGCCGCCCACGGCGGTGGTCAGCGCAAGCACCGCCACGCCGAAGATATCCATCTTTTTACGGATGGCCAGGATGGCGCCCGATACGGCAAAGGCCACCGTGCCGATCAATTCCAAAATAAAAACATACGTATCCATTGCGTGCCTCCCAAGTCTCCTTTGGATTATACCCTGTCGCCCATTCCTGTGCAAGCACATATACAAAAAAATATGAAAGACCGCAGGAGATGGGCCTCTTATGCAGAATTGAATATAGGAATCCAAGGAGGAATGCCCTGTGAATACGATGCATCTGGCCTATGCCGTGGAGGTGGAGCGCTGCGGCTCCATCACCCAGGCGGCGGAAAACCTGTATATGGCCCAGCCCAACC
>ERZ842401.2543-NODE-2543-length-24305-cov-6.045031_pt1 | contig 24305 bp, 23 predicted proteins | sample MGYA00521270_ERZ842401 | MGnify/ENA primary metagenome ERZ842401 (study PRJEB31892, sample SAMEA3878208) | bioreactor metagenome | biome: Moose rumen | place: Sweden | collected 2011-10 | study: EMG produced TPA metagenomics assembly of the PRJEB12797 data set... | reverse complement strand
AGAAGTCAGCGAAGTGCTGAACAGGCATTTATAAAATGCTAATAGATAAATCGGAATTTAGCAGAATATATAATGAAACATATTATTACAAAATATTGGTGGGCATTACCCTGTCTGTTAGGATTGCTTTTATTAATAGACGCAGGCTTACATACATGGCTTTATTCAGCCGTCTGGTCTGTGAAAATACAGGTAATGCTTCTACGTCTGATATGGGGTGTTGTGCTGATTCTGACGATTATAGCCCTACTAACTTCTTGGGCTATACTATTATCAAGTAAACTATGGCATAAGTTCCTTATTTCTTTATTTCTGCTTGTAGTTGCGATTCTGCTTTCAGTCAAGCCTCTTTCCTCCGCATATATGACTCCTACGAGTTTCAACACTCTACCTGTTGAGTGCGATACGATTATGGTTATAGATAACACTGATACGAATTAAATAAATTCCAATTCCTATGACGGAAAAAGAAAAGATGCTGGCTGGGCAGACGTACTCTGCCGTGGACCCCGACCTGGTGCGGGAATTGAACGAGGTGAAGGAGAAGATTCGTGACTACAACGATCTGCGCCCTTCGGACAAACTAGCGCAGCGCAAACTGCTGAAGGCGTTGTTGGGACACATCGCCGACGACGAGGTGCTCATCATCCAGCCTTTCTACTGCGACTACGGACAGCAGATAAGCGTAGGCCGTCGCTTCTTTGCCAACTTCAACTTTACCGTGCTCGACGAGGCACAGGTCACCATCGGCGACGACTGTTTCATCGGTCCCAACGTCAGCATCTACACCGCCTGCCACAGTACCGACCCCACGGAACGGAACACCCGTCAGGAATGGGCCCGCCCTGTCCGCATCGGCAACAACGTCTGGATAGGCGGCAGCGTGACCATTCTGCCCGGTGTTTCCATCGGTGACAACGTCACGATAGGGGCCGGTTCCGTAGTGACGCGCAATATTCCCTCCAACTCCGTTGCTGTGGGCAATCCAGCTAAGGTAATCCGCAAGCTAATAGAATAATATGATTTTAGGTGGCCAGCGGAAAAAAGATGGTTTTACTTGTTTTTTCGCTCGGATTACACTAACTTTGTAGGCCCAAAGAAAGAAGAGGATGGCAAAGAGTGACCTGAACGAATTGAAAATGCGCTATGGCATCGTTGGACGAGACGAGAAGTTAGACCGCGTCTTGGACACAGCGCTGCAGATAGCTCGCACCAATCTGTCTGTGCTCATACAGGGAGAGAGCGGTGTGGGTAAGGAGGCCATTCCGCGCATCATTCACGACCATTCGTTGCGCAGAGGGAAACCCTACATTGCCATCAACTGCGGCAGTATTCCGGAGGGAACCATCGATAGCGAACTATTCGGGCACACCAAGGGTTCGTTCACCGGGGCCATCGCCGACCACGAGGGCTACTTCGGGGCGGCAAACGGCGGCACGTTGTTTCTTGACGAGGTGGGCGAGTTGCCTCTTTCCACCCAGGTCCGTCTGTTGCGTGTCCTGGAAACGGGGGAATACGTCCCTGTGGGCAGCAGCACACCGCGGAAGACCGACGTGCGCATCGTGGCTGCCACCAATGTCCAGATGGAGAAAGCCATTCGTGAGGGCAAGTTCCGCGAGGACCTATATTATCGTCTCTGTACCATCAGCATCAAGATGCCTGCTCTTCGCGAGCGTGGCACCGACGTGTTGTTGCTCTTCAAGAAGTTCGCCATGGACACGGCCCGTGAGTATCGCATTCCCAATCCCTTGCGCCTCAGCCCAGAGGCCGAGCAGGTGCTGATGGCCTATAAGTGGCCTGGCAACATACGTCAGTTCAAGAATCTGGTAGAACAGATGAGTATCTTGTGTGAGGACCGGGTCGTCACCCCTCAAGTGTTGGCGGAATACTACGTCACGCCCGACATGGAGAGTACCGACGTGGCTGCTCCTGGCGGGGCGTCGTCTCACAACGAGACCCTGGAGCAGACGTTGGAAATGATGAAATACGCCATTGCCAGTCTGAAACAGGACGTGGAGATGCTGAAGGACCGGATGGGCGACAGTGAGGGACATCCTGTGGGTAAGATAATCCGTCAGTTGGAGGCTCCCCATGCCGATATTATCCCTTCCCCCGTGGTCCGGGTAGAGCAGTCGGTCAGAACGCAGAGCCATGCCGACCTGTTCGACGACAGCGAGGACATAGAAGAGGAGGAAGACCTGAATATCGCCAGCATGGAGAAGAGACTGATAGAGAAAGCGTTGCGTAAGCACCGCAATCGTCGGAAGAATGCTGCCGTCGAGCTTGGCCTGAGTGAGCGTACGCTGTACCGTAAGATAAAGGACTATGGGCTGGAAGAGTAAATGGACGGGACTGCTGGCCTTCGGTATGTCGCTGGTTGTCGCGGGGTGTAAGATAAGTTACGACTTCAACGGTGCCAGCATAGACTACGAGAAGACGAAGACCATACAGATAGATAATTTCCCGATTCGCTCGGCTTACGTGTGGGCACCCATGCAGAGTATCTTTCAGAACCGTTTAACCGACATTTTTGCCCAGCAGACCAAACTGAGGCAGGTAAAGAAGAACGGCGACCTGCAACTCTCGGGTGAGATTACAGGCTTTGACCAATACAACAAGGCCATCAGCAGTGACGGCTACAGCAGTCAGGTTCAGCTGAAGATGACGGTGAACGTCCGTTTCACCAACAACGCTAAGCACGATGAGGACTTCGAACGTCAGTTCTCCGCAACGACGGAGTACGATGCCAGTCAACAACTGATAAACGTACAGGAGGAATTGGTCACTCAGATGGTGAAGGATATTACGGACCAGATATTCAACGCAACGGTAGTAAACTGGTAACATGGTAACAAGGAGTATATCAGACTATTTGGCATCCAGCCGTGGGCTTGGCCCAACGGCGCAGAACCATCTGCGCCAGTTGGTGGAGCGTTATCCTTACTTCCATGCTGCCCGTCTGCTCTACCTGCGCTCACTGTACCAAAGTCACGATCCCTCCTTCGGTATTGAGTTGCGTAAGGCTGCACTTTATGTCCCCTCGCGTAAGGTGCTCTATCAGTTGATAGAGGGTGAGCGGCTGAATCCCAGCATGCAGCCAACCAACCCACACATGCACTCGAGGCAGCAGTTCGACGATGACAGAACCAACTCGCTGATAGGTCAGTTTCTCGAAAGCATACCTCAGGAGAAACCGCGCAGGGCACAGAAAATAGATGCTTCGGTCGACTATATTGAGTTTCTGCGGCAGAACGAGGCCGACAGCCAGGTGTTCTCCACTTCCCGTGAGGAGGAATCCTCACGTGCTTCGTCCCAAACGGATGTTATCGACGCATTCCTTGATCGGCAAGGAAAAATTGTTATACACGACCGCACCGACGAGGAGATGCTCAAACCCCTCGCAGCTGAGGAGGAAAACGGGGAAAGTGACATTCTCACCGAAATGATGGCCAAAATATACATCAAACAGGGTAAATTTGACAAGGCATTGGAAATTATTCGCAAACTTTCCTTGAAATATCCGAAAAAAAATCGTTACTTTGCAGACCAAATGCGTTTTCTTGAGAAACTGATAATAAATAATAAGAACAAATAAAACCGTAAAAGACAATGTACAGCGTACTCGTAATCTTAGTCGTTCTGGCATCCATCCTGATGTGTCTGATTGTACTCGTTCAGGAGTCCAAAGGGGGTGGACTGGCCAGCAGTTTTGCCGACAACAATGCAATGCTCGGCGTTCGTAAGACCACAGACGTAGTGGAGAAAATCACATGGGGACTGGCCATCGCAATGGTGGTTTGCAGCGTGTTGAGCGTTGCTTTCCTGAATACAAGCAACACCAGCGAGACGGTTATGCAGCCCACTACTGAGGAGACTGCTCTTCCTGGAATGGAGACTGGAGCCCCTAAGGCTGATGTTCCCGTTGCACCTGTTCAGGAAGCTCCTGCTGGCGGTGAAGAACTCCCCCAGTGATATTTCTCTTAGACGTACACACGCATACGGTGGTTAGTGGCCACGCCTTTAGCACCGTATAGGAAATGACCCAGACTGCAAGTGACAAAGGCTTGCAGATTCTGGGCATTATTGAATATAAAAACAATTGACCATGAAGATATCCTTTCTTCTTTCCCTTATGTTTGTTGTGGCAAGTCATGCTTTCGCCCAGCAACGCTCATGGACAGCCGACAACGGAAATGGCACGTTCACCAATCCTCTCTTCTATGATGAGTTCAGTGATCCCGATATCCTTCGTGTCGGAGACGACTACTACTTGGCAGGAACCACTATGCACGCTGTGCCCGGTCTGGTAATCCTGCATAGCCGCGACCTGGTGAACTGGGAGAATGTATCGTACTGTTTTCCCCGTTTCGACTTTGATGATGACGCTTTCTCGCTGAAGAACCACAGGGAGATTTATGGCCAGGGCATTTGGGCCCCCTGCATTCGGTATGCTAACGGCCAGTTCTATGTCTTCTCAAACATCAACGGCAAGGGGCTGCAATGTTATACAAGCAAGAAGATAGAAGGTCCATGGGAGCATCACAATATGCAGGGCAATATTTACGATTTGGGTGTGCTTTTCGACGACGACGGAAAAGTCTATGCCATTCACGGCTATGGTACGGTGAAGTGTACCGAACTGAAACCTGACATGTCGGGGCCTGTTGAGGGAACCGAGCGCGTCATCATCCCCGAGGGTAACGGAGTGGGAGAGGGCCACCACATGTATAAGATAGATGGTATGTACTACCTTATTTCGACCGATTACAATCCGAATGGTCGTACGCTCTGTTCGCGTGCCAAGAACATCTGGGGACCTTACGAGACGCGCGTCATCACTGCCGATGAGACTTATGGCTACCATGCTGCCCCGCTGACACAGGTTCCGCGAGGTGAGCGGTATCGTATCGGTATGGATGGAACAAATTTTGCCTTAGGCGGTGTGGACGAAGGAGCTACGGCCTGCTCCAATGCCCATCAGGGTGGTATCGTCTGTACCCCTGACGGGCAATGGTGGGCATTGTTGATGCAAGACTTCCATAGCATCGGTCGCACGGTGTGCCTGATGCCTATCACGTGGAAGGAGGGTTGGCCTATGGTGGGATTGGAGGGCAACCTCGGTCGCGCACCCCGCACGTGGTTTAAGCCCGATGTGCGTTCGTTTTATGGACACATCGGTGGAAAGAATGATGACCATAAGGAACTGACTGTGAATGAAGATTGTCATGCTCCCTACGACCGCAACGAGACGTTCGACGGGAAGGAACTGGGACGTGTGTGGCAATGGAACCACAATCCCGACGACAAGAAGTGGAGTCTGAAGAGTGGTAAACTGCGTCTGCAGGCCATGCCTGCCGAACAACTGATGTGGGCACGCAATACGTTGACGCAGCGTGTCATTGGTCCTACCTCCATTGTTACGGTGGAACTCTACGCGAAGGGTATGAAAACCGGTGATGTGGCAGGACTAGGCAACATCAATGTGCCCTGTTCGTGGATAGGAGTCAGCCCCCTCCCATCCTCCCCAAAGGGAGGAGAGTATCTTCTTCGTTGTTTTGAACAACTGACAAACGATACCATAGTTCTAAATATTACATTGCCAAAAGGTAAGATATGGTTGCGCAGTGTTGGTCATTACGACGACAATCAGGCACAATATGCCTACTCTACTGATGGGAAGAACTTCCAGACCTTGGGACGCATGATGCCTCTCAGTTATCAGCTCATCACGTTCCAAGGCTCACGCCATGCCCTGTTTGCTTTCAACGCAGAAGAACGACAAGGAGGTTATGCAGAGTTTGACAACTTCACCGTTGAGGAATCTGAAGCCGATCGCTCAGGGAACATCCCTTATGGCAAGTTGTTCCGCATGGTGAATCTCGGCACGGGGCGTATGGCAGAGGCTACCAGACATGGTGTGCTCTACGATGGATATCGTGAATCGCCACAGACGCGTTTCCGCATCATCGACTGTGGGAGAGGAACGGTAAGCCTTCAGTGTGAGGATGGACGTTACCTTATGGTCTCGGGAGACGGACTGCCCGGTGATGTGCGTTTTACTGCCAAGAAGGAGGATGCCGAAGTGTTTGTGTGGCAGGACTACCTGAACCACGAGTTCATGCTCATGAGTGTACGCACGCATACTTATATAGGAAAGAGTCCCACCACAGGAAGTCCCTATAGCATGGACTTTCGTGGACCAGACCCAGCTCGGCGCAATGGGGCTGTTTTCCGCTGGGAAGAATAATATATCATAAGGAATAGAACGGAGTCCTCATGCTTGGGTACTCCGTCCTATCAATATGTGGGGTATGTCAGTCGAAACTGGGTGTCTGGCTTTTCCTCCAGAAAACAATGAGGAGAGCGAGGCATGCCAGCGCACAAAAGGCAAATACCAGCCATGAGTTGGTGATACCACCCAACCATTGGGTAAGGGTGAATTCCTTGGCTTCCTCGCCCAAAAGGTTTATTTGCACAACGGCCACGCTGTTGTTGATAATATGCAGGAGACTGGTGAGTACGATGTTTCCGGTACAATAGTAGACGATGGCCAACATTAGTCCCATGATGGCAGCAAAGGGAACTTGCGCCGGATTGAGATGAACGATACCGAAGATAAGAGCAGAGGTAATCATTGTAGCCCATGGTGTCACGCCATTGCGTAGCATGGTGCCCAAAGTGGCTTCGCGGAACACGAGTTCTTCCACGACAGGACCGATGAGGCCTATGGTAAGCATACCCAGTGGATTGGTGGCCATGCGTATCATCTGGTCTGCGATGATGTCGGTCAGATTGAGTTGCTCACACAAGATGTTGCTGGCCAGACTGCCAGTCATAACCGCTACGATAGCTATGAAGCACACAGGTAGACTGGGGGCGTGGTGTTGGAAACATTCGGGCAGGCGAATGGCCTTCAGTCCCCAGTAGCAGTAGGCGAAAGCCAATAGAAAAGAAAGCAACATCGTAACCGTCAGCAGTATGGGCTCGCTTGGATTTAGATTGAAAATCAGTCCGACAACTCCCATCAGGAATCCGGCAATCAACTGTGTGGCCAGGAATGCGATGGCCGGTAATAGATAGCGAAGCGTGGAGCTTTTCATCTGACTGGCCGTTTAGTCGTTCACATCGAAGTAGTTCTCCAACTCGGTCTGTGCCGACCCGTCGTTGTTTTCTATGTCACGAATGATGACTCCGTTCTCCAGCAGGGCGATGCGAGGGCAGATGTCCACGGTGTGGTTCAGGTTGTGGCTGCTGACCAGAATGGTAGCGCCAGTCTGTTGGTTGTATTCTTGCAGCAGGTGCTTGATAGCGTGCTGGCTGCTGGGGTCCAGGAAGTTGAAGGGTTCGTCAAGTATGAGTACCTGAGGCTGCAAAAGCAGTGCGGCGATGATGCCCACTTTCTGTTTGTTTCCAGCAGAGAGGTTACGGATGAGCTTAGTCTGTCCCTTGATTTCTCCTGCCATGAAGTGTTCGTACTTCTGCAACTGTTCTTCCAGTGCCTCGTCACCAATGCCCGAAATGCGGGCAATGAAACGGAAATACTCGTCGGGCGTGAGATAGTCGATAAGGAAAGAGTCATCGATGAAGGCTCCTGTCCAGTCTTTCCACTCTTCGCTCTCTGCCACGTTGATGTCGCGGTTCTCACCATTGGCTGTACCCATCATGCGTACCGAACCGGCATCGGCTTTGATGAGGTCGAGAATCAGGCGGAAGAGCGTACTCTTTCCTGCTCCATTATTGCCGACAAGGCCTAGCAGAGTGCCACTCTCTATCTCAAAGTGATTGATATCTACGGCGGTCTTCTCGCCAAAGGTTTTCTTTAGGTTATTGATTACGATGTTCATAGTAGTTTTATCTCAATTGTCAATTTTGTCTTGAAGCACGGAAGCCTTCCATATTAGCGTGGCGACGCAGCATGAAACGCTGGTAGATGTTCTGTAACCACAGGTGATGGGTGGCGATGCCGATGAACCCCATGGCAATAAGCAGAATGTAGCCTCCTGGGTCACCGAGTAACAAAACGGCAGCCTTCTCAAGTCCGATGGGCAGGAAAAGGACGAGCATACTGATGATTTGTTGCATGGTATTTCCTTGCTTTCCTGTAATCTTCTGGTTTAGGGGGATGGTGTTGTTGTTGTACACCGCCATCTGAAATAGTAGGGGGTAAATCACACCTAGGGTGAAGAACATATAACCTATGTTCATCCATAGCGATTGTTTGCCTAATACCATCAGGGGGATGAGGATGACAAAGGGGATGAGCACCAGGAGCGCATTGAAATAGTATTTCGCGCGTAGCAGCGCATAGATGCTTTCCCGTCGAGCCATAAGTCCGTCGATGTAGTTACCTTCGTAGCACATAATGGTGATGAGGGTCATCATGCCAAGTACGATGTAGTCGTAAAGACAGATGAAAGAAGTCATGAAACTGCCGTCGTAGACATCAGAAAAATACTGAATGAAGGCGAACATTAACATGGCTCCCAGACCGACGAAGAAAGACATACGGACCTGTTTGTTGCGCATACGCAACTTAATCTCCATCTTCAAGTACTCTCCCAGAGCACCATAACGGTTAAGGAAGGAGAACTGGGTAGCATGTTTCAATTCCACCTCTTCCTTCTTGGCTACCTCGTTGTATACCATACCCGATTGTAGTCGGTAGTTGGCCCAGTACCAGAAAGCTATGATGGCTATAATGGCAAGGAAGGGCAGGATATTCCAGTGGGCAAAAGCATTCATGAAGTGTATGCAGGGAATGCGAAGCACGTTGGTGTCAGGAATGGTACAAAGGCAAACAAGTCCGGCATGTAATGCCAAAGGCACCAAGAACCACATCATGTGTTTCATGCATAGGGCTCGCACAAATTGATACATCAGGCTGTTAGCTACGATAAGCAGCCAGTAGCCAGTAATCCATCCCACGAAAGCCCAGAATCCCAATAGTGGCATGACGGCAATCATGCCGAAAGGAACAAGAAAGAAGCCCCAGAAAAGATTGCCCCAGGACAACATGCTTCGGCACAGGTAGGTGTGCATCAGAAAACTACGTCGGATGGGCAGCAGGCTGTAATCTCTTGCTTGTTGGGCTGGAGTTTCTTGCAGAGCAAACCTGCACCAAAAGTCGGTAATCAAGATATAGAAGAAACCACTATCCAAAATGTGGTAGGCTGCGGTATGTTGACCTCTCATACCCAGGGGCATCATGACACCCATGAGCAGCATGAGGGCAGCATAATAGGCAAACATGAACCACGCAAGAAACTTCATGAATCGGTTTCTGTCGAACATCGGATGCCGTTTGTCTTTCAGCTGCTGGTTATAGCGCAGGAGTTTGTAGAGTTGGTACTTAGTCATAGTGTGGAGAGGTAATGTTCTGCTTCGATGGCTGCCTTGGCTCCAGAGCCAGCTGCGATAATGGCCTGTCGGTAGTGTGGGTCGGCCACGTCACCTGCCGCAAACACACCAGGAATGCCCGTGCGGGGCGAATCGCCTTCGACAAGGATGTAGCCTGTCTCGTCGGTCTTCACCCAGGGCTTGAAGATGTCGCTGTTAGGCTTGTGGCCAATGGCCAGGAAGAATCCGTCGATGGGCAGGTCGTAGTGTCGTTCGTTGGCCTCTCCCTTACGCTGTACCAGATGGGCACCTTGCAGGTGGCTTTCACCATAGAGTCCCTCGGTGTTATGCTCAAAGAGTACCTCAATCTTGGGGTTCTGCATGACACGGTCTTGCATAATCTGACTGGCACGCAGGTAGGGTTTACGAACAATGAGATAAACCTTTTCGGCAAGTCCGGCCAGATAGGAGGCCTCCTCACAGGCTGTGTCACCCCCTCCCACGACGGCTACCGTCTTCTTTCGGTAGAAGAAACCGTCGCAGGTGGCGCAAGCACTCACTCCCATGCCGTTGAACTTCTTCTCGTCGTCCAGTCCCAGATACTTTGCCGTAGCTCCTGTAGCGATGATGATGCTGTCGGCCGTGACCTCCGTATCATCGTCAAACCATACATGATAAGGACGTTGCGAGAGGTCGGTTCTTACCGCAATGGCTGCCCGCATTTCACAACCGAAACGCTCTGCCTGTCGGCGTATGTCTTCCATCATGTCGAATCCCTGTACGCCTTCGGGATAGCCAGGAAAGTTCTCTACTTCGGTGGTTTGGGTAAGCTGGCCTCCGGGTTGTATGCCTTCGTAAAGTACGGGGTTCAGGTTGGCACGTCCGGCATATATGGCTGCCGTGTAGCCTGCGGGGCCTGACCCAATAATCAGTAAATGGATGTGTTCCATAGTCGTGTATTACCTTAAATCAATTATTTCTATTAGAGGATTGTTTTCCTTGGGGAATTCAAACTCACTGTCCTTGAACGTCCTGCCCTGTTGGAAACTGTTGATGACGATGCGTGTCCAGTTGTTTTTCCCTTGTCGGATGCTTACGCGTACGGGATTATAGGCATTGTCCACCTCAAGGTACATCTCGCGGATATCCTGTTTCTTGTTGTCGGCGGTAAGGAATATCTTGTATCCGTTTTTCCCGTTGATAAGCATGCCACGCTTCATCTTGTAGTTGAATCCTTTCTTGTAGAGCGAAAGGAAGGCATAGGGATTCATGGCCTGCAGTTCGGCGGAAGTGGGTTCGCTCAGACTCACCTCGTTGTCACCGGGAATCATGCTCCATTGGTCTTTTCCATTGAACCAAGTGAGCATGTCGGGGCTATTGAGATGGAACTTTTGGCCATATATGTTCATGGTACCACTTGTGCTTCCTTGACTTTGTTTGCCAATGAGGGTTGTGGCCGTAAATTTAATGCTCATACCTCCCGCCTTGGACAAGTGGGCAGCTGTGGCATCCAGCACTTTGCGAGCAGCTGGGTCTTTGGTGGCAGCCGATACGTTGAAGCCAAGTGTGAAGAAAAGCAGGAAAAGAATCTTTTTCATACGTTTTTAAAGTAACCTTTAGTTCAAGTTGTTAAGCAGAAACTCCAGTGCATGCTCATCTTGGCATAACACCTCGCGAGGTTTGCTGCCGTGGGCTGCGCCTACGATGCCAGCCACCTCCAACTGGTCCATCAGACGACCGGCTCGGTTGTATCCGATGGAGAACTTGCGTTGTATCATACTGGTACTCCCTTGCTGGGTAGAGACTACCAGACGGGCAACTTCCTCGAACATGGGGTCGAGGTGGTTCATGTCCACGTCGGGCGTGTCACCTCCCTCGCTATCCATTTCCACTTCAGGCAGGGGGAATGGCCTGTCGTAACTTTGCTGACAGGCAATGTAGCTGGCAATATTCTCTACCTCGGGGGTATCCACGAAAGCACATTGTACGCGCACGGGTTCGTTTCCTGCCAAGAAGAGCATATCGCCCTTGCCGACCAGTTGGTTGGCACCTGGACGGTCGAGGATGGTGCGCGAGTCTATCATAGAACTTACCTTGAAGGCCATGCGTGCGGGGAAGTTTGCTTTGATGGTGCCGGTAATGATGTTGGTTGTAGGACGTTGGGTTGCAATAATCATGTGTATACCTACGGCACGAGCTAACTGAGCAATGCGGGCGATGGGCAATTCGATTTCTTTTCCGGCAGTCATAATGAGGTCGCCAAACTCGTCGATGATGACCACGATGTAGGGCATGAACTTATGACCATTGTTGGGGTTCAGTTGACGGTCTTTGAACTTCTGGTTGTATTCTTTAAGGTTTCGGGCGCGTGCTTTCTTTAGCAAGTCGTAACGGGTGTCCATTTCCTGACACAGGCTCTTCAGCGTCTGAATGACTTTTGTCACGTCGGTGATGATGGGTTCGTCGCTGTCTTCGGTTCCCTCCACCTGGGCCAGGAAATGGTTTACGATGGGGTTGTACACGCTGAACTCCACCTTTTTAGGGTCTACCATTACCAGTTTCAGTTCGGCTGGGTGCTTCTTATATAATAAGGAGGTGATGATGGCGTTTAGACCTACCGACTTACCTTGACCCGTTGCTCCTGCAACCAGCAAGTGAGGCATCTTGGCCAGGTCAACCATAAATATCTCATTAGTAATGGTTTTTCCCAGTGCCATTGGCAACTCGTATTCCGTTTCTTGGAACTTCCTGCTGTTGATGATGCTCTCCATGCTCACCATCTGGGGCTTGGCATTCGGAACCTCGATTCCGATAGTACCTTTGCCAGGGATGGGAGCAATAATACGGATTCCCAGTGCCGAGAGTGACAGGGCGATGTCGTCTTCGAGGTTGCGAATTCTGGAGATGCGAACACCTGGAGCAGGGGTAATCTCATAGAGTGTAATGGTGGGTCCCACCGTAGCCTTGATGCTACTGATTTCCACACCAAAATTGGAGAGAACAGTGAGAATTTGGTTCTTGTTCTTCCGCTGCTCCTCCATGTCGATGGCGCGTGGATCTACATCGTATCGTTTCAGCAGGTCGATGGTGGGGTATTTGTAGTTCTCCAGGTCCAGCTTGGGGTCGTAGGGCTCCAAACTACGTGTGTCGTCAAACTCTGCTTCAGGTTCCTTTTCGCCAATGGTGAGTTTCTCCCCGTTTTCCATGTCGCGTTCGCTCACCGTTTGTCCGCCGACCTCAATCTCCATGTCGTGGTTGGAGAAATCCCTGACTTTGTCTGCGGGCTGCTCGTCCTTGGCACTAAACTCGATGGTTGTTGCAGTGTTTAGTGGGTCTTGGTTGGTGTTTACTAACGTATCTGGGGTGTCGGTTAGAGGAGTGGGGAGCAGAGGGGTATCCTCTTCCTCTATGGCTTCTGCTTCTGGTGTTTCTTCCTCTTCCGTTTTCTTTGCGGCTCGACGTCGGGCAGCGGTAATTGCCCGACGAATGGTACGTATAGTCTCTCCGCTTAGGTACAATATGTAGACTATGGCAGAGGCTACAATAATGAAGAATGTACCTACCGGCCCGGTGTTTTCCTTTAGGTAATCCAGCGCAGCAAGGCCGTGTGTTCCTCCGGCAAGGAAGAATGCCTCAAATGGTTTGAACTGCTGGAGATAGGCCCCAAAGACGGAAAACCATATCATCAGGATGGCACAATTGAGAAACCATTTCCAAATGCGTACCCGTCCAATCTGGAAGATGCGGAAAACTAAGGCCAGAAGAAAAATGGGCACAAAATAAGTGGCTACGCCAAAACTGCCTTCCATCACGTCCTTGGCTATCCGTGTGCCAAAACTTCCCAGCCAGTTCTGATTGCTGTTTCCTGCACCTGCAATCAGATAGGAGGTATAGGATATGGACATTGCCATAGCAACGAGCAACAAAAGGATGCCAATAGTCCATACGATGCCTTCTTTCGTGGTTAGTTCCTCTGCGCTTTGTTTGCCTTTGGCGGGGTGTTTGGATGCTTTCTTCTCGGTCTTATTGTTGGGCTTGTTTGTCGACATAGTTAGTTGATATTATGAAATCAGTTGCAAAAATAAAGGAAAAAAGCCAAATATTCGATAGTTTCGGGGAAATTTTGTACCTTTGACCCTCAGATGGAAGATAATAAACTTATATATTCTCACAATACGCTGGACTTCGTGACGGTGGCCGTCAAGTTTTGTGCATTACTGGAACAGGCCAATGAGCAAACGAAGTCCCAATTTGTGGAAACCTTGGTGAAAATGTTGCCTCTGTTGTATGTGAAGGCTCAGTTACTGCCCAAGGTTGAGAGTGATGGTGATTTCTTGCCTGCCCCTCAGGTGACAGAAGGTGATTATAACTGGGTACGTGATGCCGTGTACGGACTGTTTGGCGAGGACGATGAGTATCTGGATGTGAGTGAGGGAGAAGAGGAGTTGCAGACTGACGAGACGCGTTGGCGTTCGGTGTCCGAACATATAGCAGATGTTTATCAGCCGGTTCGTAATTTTCTGGCGGTTTATCAAGATGGAACGGAGGAAAGTATGAACGATGCCCTTTGGGCTGTTGAACAGCAGTTTACGGAGTATTGGGGACAGGCATTGGTGGATGCGCTTAGGAGACTACATCGGATTCAGTGCTCCCTTTTGCAGAACGATGGAGAGGACTATGACTAAGGTGTTGCAGAGTCATTTTGACAAGCGAGGCATGTCCGAACTCCCTCGGGCAGTATTCGATGGCCAGATTATCGTGATACAGAGTGAGCAGGAGGCGAAGAAGGCTGTGAAGTATCTGCTTTCGCAACCTTTGTTGGGGCTGGACACGGAGACCCGTCCTTCGTTCAGGAAAGGTCAACTGAATGAGGTTGCGCTGTTGCAGGTGTCGACCCGTGAGACATGTTTCCTCTTTCGTCTCAATCTGATAGGTATTCCTGCATGCATTGTTCATTTGCTCAGCGACGAAAGAGTGTTGAGGGTAGGGCTCTCGTGGCACGATGACCAGACATCGCTCTGCCGTCGCAGGAAATTTGATATGAAAGTGCTGGATTTGCAGTCCTATGTAAAAGAACTGGGTATACAAGACATGAGTTTGCAAAAACTCTATGCCAATATCTTTGGTCAGTACATAAGTAAACGACAGCAACTCTCGAACTGGGAACGCGACGTGCTGTCGGATGCACAGAAAGTATATGCAGCTACTGACGCATGGGCTTGCCTCAAGCTCTATGAGGAAATGCACAAGCTGCGGGAGAGCGGAGACTACCGATTGGTTTCGGATGAGGAATCGTAAACTAAGGGAAAATGTATAAGAACCTATATCTCAAGAAAGGAAAAGACGAGAGTCTGAAACGCTTCCATCCCTGGATTTTCTCTGGTGCCGTCCATCATGCTGATGGCCAACTGGAGGAAGGCGAATGTGTTCGTGTCTTTGACAGCGAAGGTAATTTCGTAGCCGTGGGGCATTGGCAGATAGGAAGTATTGCCGTCAGGGTCTTGTCGTTCGAAGACGAGGTTATTGATGCGACGTTCTGGGCATCCAGATTACGAACAGCTTATGATGTCCGTTTGGCTATTGGCCTTGCCGGAAGATCGGATAACAACACCTATCGTCTGGTTCATGGGGAGGGTGACAATCTGCCAGGACTTGTGATTGATGTCTATGGAAAGACAGCCGTCATGCAGGCTCATAGTGTAGGCATGCATTATTGCCGAACAGAAATAGCCCATGCGTTGAAGGACGTGATGGGAGAGGGGTTGGAGAACATCTACTATAAGAGCGAAACGACGCTTCCTTTCAAGGCTGGCTTGGGACAGGAAAATGGTTTCATCCTGGGGGCCACGCCTGATAACGTAGCCTTGGAGAACGGGCTAAAGTTCCATATCGACTGGCTGAAGGGACAGAAGACGGGATTCTTTGTCGACCAGCGCGAGAACAGGTCCTTGCTGGAACTTTATTCCCAGGGGCGGAATGTGCTGAACATGTTCTGTTATACAGGTGGATTCAGCGTCTACTCCATGCGTGGCGGTGCACGACTGGTTCATTCGGTGGACAGCAGCGCGAAAGCCGTCGACTTGGTGAACGCGAATGTGGAGCTCAATTTCCCCGGTGACCAGCGGCACAAAGCTTTTGCTGAGGATGCTTTTAAGTATCTCGACAACATGGAGACAGCTTATGACCTCATCATCCTCGACCCCCCGGCCTTTGCCAAGCACCGCGATGCACTCAAGCAAGCCATACGAGGCTATACAAAACTGAATGCCAAAGCCTTTGAGAAGATACAGCCGGGCGGAATCCTGTTTACGTTCAGTTGCTCGCAGGCGGTCAATAAAGACCAGTTCCGTATGGCCGTGTTTACCGCAGCTGCTATCGCACGACGCAAAGTCCGTATCCTGCACCAACTGCATCAGCCTGCCGACCATCCGGTGAATATCTACCACCCCGAGGGAGAATACCTGAAGGGACTGGTACTTTACGTGGAATGAATTAACGACCTTAAAAACAATAAACTATGAACATTAAAATTCGTCTTACGATTCTTAACTTCCTGGAGTTTGCCGTCTGGGGAGCCTATCTGATTTCAATGGGGCTATACCTCAGTCGCGAGAATTTAGGGAGCAACATTGGTTGGTTCTACAGCGTACAAGGTTTTGTCAGCCTCTGTATGCCTGCCTTGATGGGTATTGTCGCAGACAAGTGGATACAGGCTCAGCGTTTGCTGGGCCTCTGTCACGCTTTGGCTGGAGCATTCATGATAGCCGCATGCTTCTATGGAACGTCAGCCGCAGGACATATCAGTTTCGGCACATTATTCACGCTCTACACGCTGAGCGTGGCTTTCTTCATGCCCACCATTGCGTTGACCAACTCAGTGGCCTACAATGCGTTGGAAAAAGAAGGACTGGATACAGTGAAAGCATTTCCTCCCATTCGCGTGTGGGGAACTATTGGATTCATCTGCTCCATGTGGGCGGTGAACCTGTTAGGTTTTAAGGACACGCCCTACCAGTTCGCTCTTTCTGGCGGTCTCAGTATGCTGTTGGCGTTTTATTCGCTGACGATGCCGGCTTGTCCCACCAACTCGGGTGGTGAGCGCAAATCGCTCGTCGAGGCACTTGGCTTGCGTGCGTTTGCCTTGTTCAAGAACTACCGTATGGCAGTTTTCTTCATTTTCTCCATGCTGCTGGGCTCCTGTCTGCAAATCACCAATGGCTATGCCACTTCCTACCTGGAGGCTTGGGGAACCCTGCCTCAGTATGCCGACTCGCTGATGGTTAAGTATAGTGTCATTGTCACCAGCATATCCCAGATGAGTGAGACGCTTTGTATCCTCCTCATTCCCTTCTGCCTGAGTCGTTTCGGCATTAAGAAGGTGATGCTCATATCGATGTTCGCCTGGGTGTTCCGTTTTGGTTTCTTTGCCATCGGTAATCCGGGCAGCGGCTTCATTTTCATCATCCTTTCGATGATTGTCTATGGTGTCGCCTTCGATTTCTTCAACATCAGCGGTTCGCTGTTTGTGGATAAGGAAACCGACCTGAGCATTCGCAACTCGGCTCAGGGCTTGTTCATGATGATGACCAATGGTTTTGGAGCTACAGTAGGCATGCTTACGGCGCAGGTGGTGGTCAACCACTATGTGTTCAACCTGCCCGAGGGAAGCGAAGTGCTGCCTGGTTGGCAGACATGTTGGTACATCTTCGCAGGTTACGCTCTTGTGGTGGCCATCCTGTTTGCCATTCTTTTCCGCTATAAGCACGAAGTGAAAAAGGAATAAAGAGTAAGGAATAGAGATATAGGAATGAAAGAGGAGCGTTTCTTCTACCAACCTGATATCGAACTTGGTGAACTCACCAAGGACGACACGCAACATGCCGTTCGTGTCCTTCGCATGCGTGAGGGCGATGAGCTATGGTTGATGGATGGCAGGGGGACGTTCTGTCGTGCGGAAATCTCCATCGTCTCTAACCATCGCTGTGCCTATCGGGTGGTGGAGCGATTACCCCAGAGCAGGGTGTGGAAGGGACATCTCCATCTGGCTATGGCTCCCACGAAACTGAATGACCGCATCGAATGGCTGGCAGAAAAGGCTACAGAGATTGGATTCGATGAACTTACGTTCCTGAATTGCCAGTTCTCGGAGCGTAGGGTCGTGAAGGAGGAGCGGATAGACAAGATTCTCATATCTGCCATGAAGCAGAGCCGAAAGGCTTGGAAACCTGTGCTTAATGGAATGACGGACTTTCAACGTTTCGTTACCGAAGAACGTTCGGGACAGAAGTTCATCTGTCATTGCTATGAGGGCGATAAGCCTTTCCTTATGGATGTGCTCTGCCAGGGTGAGGATGCTACCGTACTTATTGGACCGGAGGGTGATTTCTCCGTCGACGAGGTTCGGCTGGCGGAGGCTAACGGCTATAAGGCTGTCTCGCTGGGCAGGAGTCGTCTACGTACGGAGACTGCAGCCCTGGTGGCAGTTCATTTGATGCAAATAAAGAATCAGGTATGACACGAAAACACAGTTATCTTGTAGGGGCGGCACTTGCCGTCGTGGCGATTGTTGTCGCCGTTTTGTTTTGCCTTCGCGGGAGACGCGACGATTGTTCTGCGGCGTTGCCCGAGGATGTGACGCTGGTCGGGCGCGTGAACCTCAAGAATTTGATGCTCGAGAACGGACTTTCGTTGAGCGACCTCAAGGATTTCGTCTTCTCGCCCGACGATAGTGGGGTAGACTTTGCCCAGACGGCCTACGTCTTTGCGTTTCAGAGTTATTTCGGGGCCGTTATTCCCTTGGATGATAAGGATGATTTTCTAAATAAGACGGCTCCCTATCACGGAGAGATGGAACGTCAGCGTGGCCTTTCGTGGACCACCATGGAGGGGTCTTTCCTCCTCGTAGCCGATGACGATAAAGCCATGCTTGTCGGGCCTGCTACGCTCAGTGAGCAGGATGCTCTTCGCAATACGCTATATAATTGCATGACCAAGGGCGGCGGTGGAGCTAATGGTGAGTTATTCGCCTCACTCGATGAGCGTAAGGAACCTGTCGCCGTTGCAACTACGATGGGTGCTATCCCGGAACAGTATTGCGAGTGGATATGCAATACCATTCCAGAGGGCGTCGCACCTGAGGATCTTACGCTGTGCGCCGGTCTCTCGGCCCACAAGAATTGTCTTTCGCTTTCCGTCAGTCTGTTGGCCGATGGGAAGAAAGCCGGAAAGTTCATAGAGGAGTTGAACTCAGTTGTGAAACCCATCGATGCTTCGCTGTTTGCGACAGCTACTCCCCATGCGTTCATGCATCTGGAGACGGGCATCCGGGGAGAGTCGTTGATAACATTGCTTCGCAAGAATCCAGAGACCCGTACAAAGATGTTGGGCGCAAACATGATTTTCGACCTTGACATGATACTCAAGAGCATCGATGGCGATGTCTCGCTCACCCTCCCCGCCTTTGAGCCTTTCGGTCAGTCCGTATTGGTTCAGGCCAACATCACGGACGACAAGTTTATGGAGAACGTCTCCAGTTGGAACGAGGGAGCCAGTGAGAATGCCGGTGTGCAGTTCCTTCCTGCCCGCAACGATTGCTACCTGTGTGCCTACCAGAATATGGTATGTTATTTCGGTGTGCGCGACAAACGGTTGTTCATCTCCAACAAGGAACGCTATACGCTGGCTCAAACCGATGCTATGGTGAAAGCTCCAGAGGAGGCCAAAGGAAAGCGCGTCTACGCGGTGGTCGACGTTTCTCGTCTGACCGATATGCTCTTCTTCCTGCCCGAAGGCTTGAAGACCCTCCAGCGTCTGACGCTTGCTTGTCAGGACGTCAATGAGTGGACGCTGACGCTTGAGGCTGACGAGGACGTCGACATACTGAAATCTCTTATCAAGTAGGTATGGAACGAATAGAACTGAAACAAACTCTCCCCGAGGTGTTCGCCCTGCGCAACGACATTGTGAGTGACGTGTGGCACCAAGAGGTCACCTTCGAGAAAGGCCGTCTCTATCTGGTGGAGGCAAATAGTGGGACGGGAAAGTCGTCGCTCTGCAGTTACATCATTGGTTATCGTAAGGACTATCAGGGCATCATCAACTTCGATGGCCGTAATATCCGAACGTTGAATGTAAGTGAATGGACGGATCTGCGTCAGCGACACCTCAGCCACCTCTTTCAGGAACTCCGTCTCTTCCCTGAACTGACGGCGATGGAGAACGTGCAGATAAAGAACAAACTGACAGGATTCAAGAGCAAGAAGGAAATCCGTCGGCTGTTTGAACAACTGGACATTGCCGACAAGATAGATGCGAAGGTGGGCATCATGAGCTTCGGTCAGCAACAGCGTGTGGCCATGATTCGGGCTCTGGTGCAACCGTTCGATTTCATTCTCGTTGATGAGCCTATCAGTCATCTCGACGACCAGAACTCCACTGCGATGGGTGATATCATGATGGAGGAGGCCCAGCGACAGGGCGCAGGAGTGATAGTCACCAGTATAGGTAAACACATGCAGTTGCATTACGAAAAAACCTTCCGCCTATGACACTCGTTTGGAAACTTCTCCGTCGGCACATCTCGCTGGCTCAGTTGGCGGGTTTCTTTCTGGCCAACCTGTTGGGCATGCTCATCGTGCTGCTTGCCGTCCAGTTCTATACCGACGTTAAACCCATCTTCTCGCAAGAGGACGGTTTCATAAAGAACGACTACCTCATTCTCTCCAAGCGTATCAGTTCGATGGGTTCCTCATCCGTGTTCACGGAAAAAGAGATAAATGAGATAGAGAAGCAGCACTTCACCAAGAGCGTCGGGGCCTTTACGGCCAGTCAGTACAAGGTGGCCTGTTCGATGGGGATGGATGGCGTAGCCCGCTTCGGTACGGAGATGTACTTCGAGGCTGTGCCCGACCGTTTTGTCGATACCGACATGAAGGGTTGGACATTCGATGAGGCCAATCCCGAAGTACCCATCATCCTGCCTCGCAGCTACCTGACCATTTATAATTTTGGTTTTGCCCAAAGCCATTCGCTGCCCAAGATATCCGAGGGCGTGGTCTCCATGATAGACATGACCGTCAGCCTTCGGGGAGAAGGCAAGGAGGGACGCATCAAGGGTAAGGTCATAGGCTTCACCTCGCGTCTCAACACCATCCTCGTGCCGCAGAAGTTCATCGAATGGAGCAACGCCACCTATGCGCCCAGCAGCGATGCTTCCCCCACGCGCCTGATTCTGGAGGTCTATAACCCGACTGACGATGCGATAGCCCAGTTCGTGCAGAAGAAAGGGTACGACATCGACGAGGACAAGTTGGATGCAGGGAAGACCACCTATTTCCTGAAGGTGGTGAGCGGGTTGGTCATGAGCGTGGGGTTGCTCATCAGCATCCTGTCGTTCTACATCCTTATGCTTTCCATCTACCTGTTGGTGCAGAAGAACACCACCAAGCTTCAGAACCTCCTGCTCATTGGCTACAGCCCCGCGCGGGTCAGTTTCCCCTATCAGATGCTCACGGTGGTGATGAACGCCGCCGTGCTCGTGCTGGCTCTCTTCCTGTTGTATCTCTTGCGCAGCTATTATATGGACATGATATGGGCCATGTTCCCGACGGTGGAGGATGCCCCCATGTGGCCGGCCTACGTGGTGGGAGCGTTGCTGTTCCTCTGCGTCAGCGTCTTGAATGTGATGGCTGTGCGACGTAAAGTGATGAATATATGGAACCGCAAGGAATAGAAAGACTGCTGGCCCTCTACGAGGCCTATGCCGGTGAGCGGCCAGCCAAGTGCGACCCGATTGTGGGCAGCGGAAGCAATCGTCAGTACTATCGTCTCGCTGACGTGCAGGGACAGTCCGTGATAGGAGTCATCGGCACCAGTCGTGACGAGAATCATGCTTTCATATATCTCTCCAAGGAGTTCGCCGCCCGTCGTCTGCCCGTCCCCGAGGTGGTGGCGGAGAGTGCCGACGGGCTCTGCTATTTGCAGACCGACCTGGGCGACCGTTCTCTCTTTGATGCCTTGAAGGCCGGACGTGATGCCGGCGGGCGCTATACCCGCAAGGAGCGGGAGCTCCTGCGCCGCACCATTGCCCTCCTGCCCAGCCTGCAGATACTGGGTGGGCGGGGGCTGGACTTCAGCCAGTGCTATCCCCAGGCAGAGATGGACCGCACCAGCGTTCTCTTCGACCTCAACTACTTTAAGTATTGTTTTCTCAAAGCAACAGGCATCGACTTCCATGAGATGAAACTCGAGGCCTCCTTCCAGTTGATGGCCAAGGACCTCACCGAGGGTGGGGAAGGGGCCTTCCTCTATCGCGACTTCCAGGCCCGTAACGTCATGCTGGACAGCGAGGGGAACCCCTATTTCATCGACTTTCAGGGAGGACGCCGAGGCCCTGTGCAATACGATGTCGCCTCGTTCCTTTGGCAGGCATCGGCCCGCTATTCTTCCGAGTTGCGTGAGGAACTCATCGGGGTCTACATCGCTGCGCTGCGTCAGTACGTAGAGGTCAACGAGGCCGAGTTCCGCCGTAAGTTGCGTCTCTTTGTCCTGTTCCGCCTGTTACAGGTGTTGGGAGCGTACGGGTTCCGGGGCTATTTCGAGCGAAAGAAGCATTTCCTCGACAGCATCCCCCCTGCCATGCAGAATCTGCGCGAGCTGCTTTCCGACGGCGGTTGTCCCTATCCCTACTTGGCTCAGCTGCTCACCGAACTTGTCCGCAGCCCTCAGTTCGCTCCTGAGCCCTTGAAGCCTGCCCAGCGAACGGACGGACTTCGTACGACGGACATCAATCCCTATCGGGTACACCCCTCCGACGGTCCTGCCACCTTCTCCAAGTACGACGGCAAGGGCCCCCTGCGTGTCCGCGTCTTCAGTTTCTCCTATCGCAAGGGCATCCCCGAGGACGAGAGTGGCAACGGAGGCGGATACGTGTTCGACTGCCGTAGCACCCACAACCCTGGCCGATACGAGCCTTACAAACAACTCACGGGACTCGACGAGCCCGTCATCCGTTTTCTGGAGGACGACGGAGAGATACTCACGTTCCTGGAGTCGGTCTACCGTTTGGCCGATGCCCACGTCGAGCGTTACATCCAGCGTGGGTTCACCGACCTCATGTTCTCCTTCGGCTGCACCGGAGGCCAGCACCGCAGCGTCTATAGCGCCCAGCATCTGGCCGAGCATCTGCATGAGAAGTTCGGTATCCAGGTGGAGATACACCATCGCGAACAGGACATCCATCAAACCCTCCCCGCTCTATGAAAGCCATGATATTTGCCGCAGGTCTGGGCACACGTCTCAAACCCCTGACCGACCGTATGCCCAAGGCCTTGGTGCCCGTTGGCGGGAAACCGCTGCTACAGTTGTTGCTGGAGAAGTTACAAGCCAGCGGATACACCGACATCGTGATAAACATCCATCACTTTGCCGACATGATAGAAGAGTGGGCCCAGGAGTACCTTCCTCTCCATCCCGGGCTCACCATCCGTTTTTCCGACGAACGTCAGGAACTTCTGGAGACCGGCGGTGGCATCCGTCACGCCCGTCCCCTGCTGCAGGATGCCGACCGCTTCCTGATACACAATGTGGACATCCTTTCTAACGTCTCCCTTCCCACCTTTTGGCAGGCGGGGGAAGAGTCCGAAGCCACTCTGCTGTTGAGTCCTCGGGTTACGCAACGCTATCTGCTCTTCGACGACGACATGCGTCTTGTAGGGTGGACCAACGAGAAGACCGGTGAGGTGAAGTCACCCTACGGCCATCTCCGTCTCGACGCACTCCACAAGCTTGCCTTTGCCGGCATCCACCAGATGCATGCCTCCCTGCTGCCCCTAATGGACGCATGGCCTTCTAAGTTCAGCATCATCGATTTCTACCTCTCCGTCTGTCGCAATCATGTGCTTAAGGGCTACGTTCAACCCGGCCTCCGCCTGATGGACGTTGGCAAGTTCGACACCCTTGCCGAGGCCGAGCACTTCCTGGCGCATAAGTCCTAATACCCCGTTGCATAAGCTCGAAGGTACCGTTGCTTGCTTCGTTCATAAGCTTGGGAATCTTTATGCATAATTAGGTTTACTGTTTGGGGTGTAAATGGAAAAATTATGCATCAAGCATTGTGCATTATGAATTTAATTACTAACTTTGTTGCGATTGAAAAGTAAAATCGCATTGCCTATCGCATGGAAACAGGTAAAAGTCACTTCCAATTATTATTCATACTCTCGAAAACCATGAAACGAATACTCCTATCACTCGCATTGCTGACCACAGTGGCAGTAGGCGCACAAGCACAAGATGCAGGACTCAGCCAAAGAGAGGCTGTGAAGTAAACAACAGCCAACCCTACGACAACTCGTAAGATACACTGATCCGTGGTGGAGTTGGTTCTGAGACATCATCGCCCTGCCAGGTACGGTCATCGGCTCCGCATTATCACAGTCGAGTGATTTTATCAGCTGACCATACTCCGGCTGTCCGAGTAAATGTGTACTTTTGCCCATGGTTACGTTTGGTTCTGTTTTGCGACTACAAAGGTAACCAAAAGGGTTGACACTGGATTTTTTATCGCTGTAGGAAGATGGGAAAATGCCACGAAGACTTCAGAAATCGCTTAGGCGATTCTTTGAACGTCTAATTAGACGAACGTAATCGTCCAATTAGACGAAATCAATCGTCCAATTAGACGAATGCAATCGTTCAATTAGACGATTTTATTTGCTTAATTATACTCAATCAAAATTTATTAGGCATTTTAGGGAAGTCTTCGAAGCATTTTCGAAAATTCCCACGGTGTTTTTCCACTTCGGGGAACAATCTATTCCCACTCGATGGTTGCGGGGGGCTTGGAGGAGATGTCGTAGCAGACGCGGTTTACTCCCTTTACCTTATTTATTATGTCGTTGGAGACGCGGGCCAGGAAGTCGTAGGGCAGGTGGGCCCAGTCGGCTGTCATGGCATCGGTGCTGGTGACG
>ERZ842401.2541-NODE-2541-length-24317-cov-6.392383_pt1 | contig 24317 bp, 24 predicted proteins | sample MGYA00521270_ERZ842401 | MGnify/ENA primary metagenome ERZ842401 (study PRJEB31892, sample SAMEA3878208) | bioreactor metagenome | biome: Moose rumen | place: Sweden | collected 2011-10 | study: EMG produced TPA metagenomics assembly of the PRJEB12797 data set... | reverse complement strand
ACAGATTCAGAAGGTACGGCTTCCACTCACAAATATTAATTTTTAGAACTTACCTAAATATTGGTTTGATAGTTGGAACAAGTTTGATTTCATACTTGTCCTACTGGCTATCCCCTCATGTATGAATGTCTTTGGGGCTATTCTTCCCGGTACAAGTATTCTATTGTCATTAAGAACCATGCGTGCATTCAAGTCATTTCGTTTGCTTCAGTTCATCCCCAATATCGACAATCTTGTAAATGGATTGAAAATGGCATCTAAAGCATCCTTTATTGTTGCACTTGGTGTCGGCGTTTTATTGATAGTTTTTAGCATTATCACAACCTTTCTTTTTGGTGATGCAGCCCCTCAATACTTTGGCAATCCAGCAATCAGTGTTTATTCAATCTTCCGTTTATTTACGATAGAGGGATGGTACGATATGCCTGAAGCTATAGCAGAAAACAATGGAACATGCATGGCTGTTTTTGCGCGAATATATTTTTCATTACTTCTCTTCTTCGGAGGCATTATTGGAATAAGCTTGGTCAATAGTATCTTTGTTGATGCAATGGCAGCAGGCAATAACGACGAGGTTCTAAAGAAACTAACTCAATTAGAAAAGAAAATCGACAGAATGGAAATGCGTCAAACCGAATGACCAATATATTACTGAGTTATACTAAATGAAGCGGATGACACCACAATGCCGCAAACCAGTAATAATCTTTGTGCTCCCACTATATCTACATGATATATGTTTCTCTAAGTATTTGTCTCTTATAGTCTTCATTCTGTTCTAAATATTACTGATTGAAAATATCTTTGCCCCCGAGGCCAGTCTTAGCATTGGTTTCAGATGGTCACCTCCAGCGTTTGATGAGAAACCTGGGGCGGAAGTGCAGGAACAGACCGATGGAGAGGCAGTAGTCGCTCTCTCCCTGCCAGCGGATGGGAGACTACGCAGCGGATCATGCAAAGAGCCGCGTCCCATCGGCGGCAGGGAGGCTCCGCAAGGGATTTTGTACGTCAACAAACTGAAAATACAGCACGCCCTGAGGCCAGACCTCGGGGCGTGCTGTACATATCGCTACGGGAAGATGAGCAAATCGCCACGGAGATTTCAGAAATCGCTGCCGAATCTTCCTCGATAAACCATGGTGTAACGAAAATCGCACCATGGTGCGATTGCATTCACACCATGGTCCGTTTCCATTCACACCATGGTGCGACACGATTCACACCATGGTGCAATTTTTATCATACTATGGTGTGATGATGAAATTCCCAAGGCGTTTAGGTGAACTCTTCGCAGCGTTTCCGAAAATTCCCACGGCGTTGTTTCGTACATCGTTTAATACATCAATCCGAAGAGTTAGAGCGGAATCTTGTTGCCGAGGACATATTCCCCACCAGCCGAGGCAATGTAGCTGTTTGACCGTGTCACAAGCGGGGATGACAGGAGATTACCTCCAACGCTTGATGAGAACGCTGGGGCGGACGTGCAGGAACAGGCCGATGGAGAAGCAGAAGTCGCTTTCCCCCGGGCTGTGGGCACTGATGGCTTCTACCTCCGCGCCCAGCCGATAGGCGGGGGAGAAGGTGTGGACATAGGTGGCCCCGAGCGTGGCGCTGTGCATGCCCTGGAAGCGCAGGCCGGGGTGCTTGGTGCTGAGGGTGGAGAAGAAGGGCGAGCCATAGAGGTTGGCATACTGTTTGGGGGACTCGAAGTAGTCGGCCCGCAGGGTGAGTCTGCTGAGCAGGGTAAGGCCGACGGCGGCATGGGCGGCAAAGCCTGTGTCGAAGGGCCATAGGTGGCCGCTCTGCTGATAGCTGCCCAGGAGGTTCAGTTCGGCCGTGAGGTTGGTGACGGTCGGGCGACGGGTGGGTGTCTCCATGCGCAGTCCGATGCTTGCATTGGCGAGTGTCTGCACGCCCATGGCGGTGGTGTCCTGCTCGCCTCCGCGATGCTGAAGCAGGAACTGGACGGGGGTGGAGAGGCGAATGCGGCGATGGGGCTTGGACCACAGAATGGTGGCGTTGGTGCCTACGGTGAAGGCCTCCTGGTGGGTGTCTTCGTCGAAGATGTAGCTCTGCCAGTTGAGCCAGGTGTCCAGATGGATGTGGCTGCGGTCGAGCAGGAGCTGGAATCCCATCTCGGGGTCGGCGGAGAGGGTCTGCTCGGGGTTGAACATGGGGCGCAGGAGCTGATGTTTGTCGGCTCCGTAGATGTCGCCCAACACGACGGAGAGGTGACGGAGACGGGCCTCGGCGCGGAAGAAGGGTAGCACGTGGGCTCCGCGCTGATACTGATGTCCTTTCCACCGCGCTACGTCGTGGTAGGCATAGCAGGGATATTTGTTGGCTCCGTCGAAGATGAGCGCATGGGCTCCCAGTTCCAGGTGGACGGACTCTATGGGGTTGTAGGTGAGCTTGGGCTGCAGCCACAGGCCAGGCAGCGTGTAGCCTTTGGCGATGTGGGAGTCGTACTCGTTGTCACGGAAGAATGCCATGGCTTCCACCTCGGCCTTGAGTGCGCGGACATCGGCCGTGTCGACGGGTTCGGCCGTAGCCTTCGGACAGCCCACGACAAGGGAGAGAGTGAAAAGAGACGCTGCGCTACGAAAACCTATATACATATATTCTCTCATTCTCCCCTAATTCTTCTTCACACCTTTATATATAAGGTATGCCACCACCAGAAGGCCGAGCAGCAGCATGGCCACCTTCAGGTATGCGGCATAGTGGGCCACGGCAGCATCCAGCTGGTCGTAGGGGACTACGCTGGCCATGCTGTACCCGATGAAGGCCAGTATGCTGTTCCACAGGCCGGCTCCCAGGGCGGTGTATGCCAGGAATTTACCCATGTGCATCCGGGCAAGTCCGGCCGGAATGCTGATGAGCTGTCGCACGGCAGGCACCAGACGGCCGACGAAGGTGCCGATGGCTCCGTGACGGTCGAAATAGGCCTCTGCCCGTTCCACTTTCTCCTGGTCCAGCAGACACATGTGGCCCAGGCGGCTGTTGGCAAAGCGATAGACGATGGGGCGACCGAGGTAGAGGGCGAGAAGGTAGTTGACGATGGCTCCAATCAGGGCTCCTAAGGTGGCGCATACGACCACGAGAATGACGTTCATTCCGTTCTCCTCACTCGCTGCCAGATAGGCGGCAGGGGGGACCACAATCTCACTGGGGAAGGGGATGAAACTGCTTTCGATGGCCATCAGCATGACGATGACCCAATAGTTGAGGTGCGCAAGGCACCAGGCAATGAAGGGAAGACTTTGCATAGTGTTTCTTATACGAACTTTTTTCGGAACAGGTTCTTATTGGTATGCCGATGGCGCAGCCAGGCCGTCAGGTCCCATTTCGCCACAAGGTGGAGCAGAAGTGGAAGACTGAGGTGCATGGACTCCTCGCCCAGGGCTCGCAGGGTGAGATGGAAGCAACGCGTGCGCCAGCAGGCATGGACGAGCCACAGCACACAGGGAATGGCCACGGCTGACTGACTGGAGAGCGAACGGAGCTGGAAATGGTTGAGAAGGAGCACTGCGGCGAGCGTGGCAAGGAAGGACAGCGAGTGAATCCATGTAAGCAGCGATGCGCCTGCATAGCGCAGACGATAGCCGATATGGTGGGGAAGGTGGCGACGGGTCTCCATGAAGAAGAGGCGGTCGTGGTTCCACAGATGGGCCTCATTGGGGCAGTCCTGGAACATGAACGAATCGGGGTGCAGGCATACGGCCGTGTTCTGTGCGGTGCTGTAGCGGTTGACCATGATGTCGGTGGCTCCGTTTTGCAGGGGAGTGCCGTCGGCAAATCCCTTATGCTCATAGAAGAAGGAGCGTCGGTAACACAGGTTGGTGGCGGAAGCCCTGTAGGCGTGGTAGCGCGAGGCATGCGTGAGGTTGAGCATTTGCTGCCAGGTGCGGAAGAAACGATAGCGCAGTCCCGTCCATCCCTTGGGGTTGGCATAACGCGTGTAGCCCAGCACCATCTGTTTCCCTTCGGTGCATCTTGAGGACAGGAGCCAGAGCGTCTTACGGCTGGCCGGTTGGCAACTGACGTTGGTGAACAGCACCCACTCCTTGGATGCCGCACGCACGCCGAGCGTGAGAGCCAGCCGTTCGGCACTGATGTCCTTGGACTGGGGCGGGAAGGAGCAGACTCGCAGATGGGGGTAGGAGAGTTGCATGTCGCTCAGATACTGGAGGGTGTCGTCTTGCGACTTCATGTCCACGACAACGACCTCGAAGTCGGGGTGCTGCTGCTGGAGCAGGAGTGGCAGGCGTTCGCGGAGAAGCGGACACTGGTCCTGGGTGGTGAGGATGACGCTGATGGAAGCAGGCTGTCCCGCCTGCTGCGCACTCTCGGCCTGCACCTTGTTGCGGAGCCTTCGGTAACCGATGCTTCGTAGCATGCAGATGAGCCACACGCAGGCATACGTCAGGCAGGCTATGAGCGAAGGTGTAAGCTGGATATGGAAATCGGTTAGTTGTTGCATTTATATCTTCAGTTGTTTACTGGTGTATGCCTGGGGTAGCCTTCGGCAGTTGTAGTTGCTGGACATGGTTTCTCCGTAGGCCCCTGCAGAGCGGATGGCAAGCAGGTCGCCCCGCCGGGCCTTGGGCAGAAGGTATGACTTCGCAAACACGTCGCTTGACTCACAGATGGGACCCACGACATCGTAGGTCTCCTGTGGCGACTGACTGGTGAGATTCTCGATATGGTGGAGCGAACCATAGAGGGCAGGCCGCAGGAGTTCCGTCATGCCGGCATCGACGATGCAGAACTGCTTGATGGCATTGGTCTTCACATAGAGCACACTCGTTATCAGACTGCCGCACTGGCCCACGATGGATCGGCCGAGTTCGAAATGCAACTGCTGACCAGGGCGCAGGCGGAGATGACGCTTGTAGGTGTCGAAGTAGGCACGAAAGTCGGGGATGGGGTGCTGGTCTGGCTGCAGATAGTCGATGCCCAGTCCACCACCCACATTGATGTGACTCAGATGGATTCCCTCAGCCTCCAGGCGGTTCTGCAGTTCGTTGATACGAACGCAAAGTGCCTCGAAATCGTTCATCTCCAGCAGCTGGCTGCCGATATGGAAGTGAAGCCCGATGACTTGGATGCTGGGAAGACCGAGAGCCAAACGGATGACGGTTTCCATGTCTTGCATGTCGATGCCAAACTTGTTCTCCGCAAGTCCGGTGGTAATGTTGGCATGGGTGTGTGCCCCTACGTTGGGATTGATGCGGAATGCCACGTTGGCCTTCTTCCTTTCTTTCCGGGCCAGTTGGCTGATGATTTCCAGTTCGGGAATGCTCTCGACGTTGAAACAGAAGATGCCTGCCCTCAGTGCCAGTTCTATCTCCCAATCGCTTTTCCCCACACCGGCAAATACGATGTCTCCGGGCGAGAATCCCGCATCCAGACAGACCTGGATTTCTCCTCCGCTCACGCAGTCGCATCCGAAGCCTGCCAAGCGAATGTGCCGAAGCACCTCGGGGTTGGTGCAGGCTTTTATGGCATAGTGGACGTGGTAGTCTGGTTGCAGGCAACCCTTGACAGTGTCCAGGGTCTGGTCCAGCAAATCGATGTCGTAGTAGTAGAAGGGCGTTCTCATCCCTTGGAAACTCGTTATGGGGAAAGCCATTGCTCGCTACTTTTGTTTTATTGCTTGTTGAAGAGGCAGTCGCTGAGAGCCTGCAGGGTTTGCTTCTTGTCTTTGCTGGCTACGAGGAAGGAGATGTTGTAGTTGCTTCCTCCGTAGGATATCATGCGGACGGGTATCTCCTTCAGTGCCAGGCAGGCTTGGGTCTCGAATCCAACGTTGCTGCTGGAGAGGTCGCCCACAACGCAGATGATGCTCATGTCATGGTCCACGCTGACGGTGCCGTACTTCTTGAGCTCGTTGATAATGTCCACCAGATGTCCCGTGTTGTCGATGGTTACGCTGACACCCACCTCGCTGGTGCACACCATGTCGATGCTGGTCTTGTATTGCTCAAATATCTCGAACACCTTGCGCAGGAAACCATGAGCCAGCAGCATGCGTGAGGACTGCACCTGAATGGAGGTGATGTTGTCCTTCGCAGCCACGGCTTTGATGACTCCGTGCTTCATCTCGTTGTTGATAATGGTTCCGGGAGCGGTGGGGTCCATGGTGTTCAGCAGGCGAACAGGAACACCCGCAAACTTGGCTGGCTGAATGCAGGTGGGGTGGAGAATCTTCGCACCAAAGTAGGCCAACTCTGCTGCCTCCTCGAAATAAAGCTGGCGCACGGGTTCTGTATGGTCGACAATGCGGGGGTCGTTGTTGTGCATCCCGTCAATGTCTGTCCATATCTGAATCTCCTCGCTTTGCAGGGCTGCGCCGATGAGGCATGCCGTATAGTCGCTGCCGCCTCGCAGCAGATTGTCTATCTCGCCATAGGCGTTGCGGCAGATAAAGCCTTGGGTAATGTAGATTTCATAACCCGAGTTCTCCTTTAGCTGCCCAAGTGTCTTTTCACGGATGTAGTTGAAATCGGGCTCGGCGTTCTTGTCGGTGCGTATCATGTCCAGCGCGTTGAGCAGGATGGCCTTCTTGCCACATTCCAGCAGGTAGTTGGTCATCATGTTCGTGCTGATGATTTCGCCTTGTGCCAGGATTACCTTCTCCTCGAATGAGGTGAACATGATTTTAGTGAACGAACGCAGGTAGGTGAACTCGTCACGCAGGAACTGACGGGTCTTTTCTCTGTACTCCTCTGTACTATAGAGTTCGGAGACATGTCCCATGTATTTGCGTTCCAGTTCGTTGATAATGGTGTTTGCGCCTTCGGGATTCTTCTTGTAGAGATAGTCGGAAATGTCGACCAGAGAGTTCGTGGTTCCGCTCATTGCGCTTAACACAACGAAATTCTGTGTTCCCTCCTTGGGAGTGATGAGGTTGGACACCTCTTTCATGCGGTCAGGTGTCCCCACACTGGTACCGCCAAATTTCATTATTTTCATAATGCTCCTTTTTATATGATTTAATCGTTTATTCGTTGGTATTCTCTGCTGTCAGTCTTCCGCCTTTGCATCGGAGTATGCGACCGGGGAACTGCTGTGGCAACAGTTCGTTGTGGGTGGAAAGAATGATGGTAGTGCCGCTTTCACGAATTTCGTTCAGCAGTTCCATGATGTGTTTGCCATTTTCTGCATCAAGGTTGGCGGTGGGTTCGTCGGCCAACAGCAGTTTTGGCCTGTTTAGCAGGGCTCGGGCAATGCAAACACACTGCTGCTCTCCGCCGGAGAGTTCGTAAGGCATGTGGCGCGTCTTGTCGGGGAGACCCACTTGCTCCAGCACCTCATTGATGCGCTCCTTACGCTCATTCTTCTTTTTCCAACCCGTGGCACGCATGACGAAGTCCAGGTTCTCGTCTACCGTACGGTCGCGAAGCAACTGGAAATCCTGGAACACAATACCGAGTTGTTTGCGTAGAACAGGAAGCTTGCGTCGTTTTACTTTGGTCATATCGGTACCTAAAACTATGGCTTCCCCACTGGAGATGCCCAATTCTCCGTAGATACTCTTGAGCAGCGAACTTTTTCCGCTACCCACATCACCCATTACGTAAATCAGTTCCCCTTCGTTTACCTCGAGGTTAACGTCCGATAGTACGGGTCTGCCTTCCTGGCATAGTTCGACGTTTTTGTATTCTATCAACATAGTGAATCAGTGTTTTTTCCAACCGGGATTGTGTCGTTCCATCAGTTCTGCTGCCATGTCCTCAATGCGCAGCCCCTTACTCGTGAGTAGCACGATGAGATGATAGAGCATGTCGCTTCCTTCGTAGATGAGGCGTTCGTTGGTGCCGTTGGTGGCCTCGATGACCAGTTCCAAAGCTTCTTCACCCACCTTCTGGGCCATTCGGTTCAGGCCGTCCCGAAACAGGCTGGTGGTGTATGAACCTTCTGGCATCTCCTGATGACGTTTCTCAATGAAGTCACTTAGTTCGGAGAGGAACGTGAGCGGGTTGACCTTGTTCTCTTCTCCCCAGCAGGTGTCGGCTCCTGTGTGGCAAACGGGCCCGTCGGGGTGGACCTTAATGAGTAACGTATCCTGGTCGCAGTCGTTTTTGATGTCCACCACGTTCAGGAAGTTCCCACTGGTTTCCCCCTTTGTCCACAGCGTCTGGCGTGTTCGGCTCCAGAAGGTCACCTTGCCAGTCTCAATGGTTCTTTTATATGCTTCCTCGTTCATGTAGCCCAACATCAGTACTTTCTGTGTCGTGGCATCTTGAATGATAGCGGGAACGAGACCGCCCATTTTATTAAAGTCTATATTCATAGTCTGACGTTTATGTTTTCGTTTCGAAGATATGTTTTGAGTTCGGGTATGGAAATCTCACCGAAATGGAACACACTGGCAGCCAAGGCTGCATCGGCATGCCCCCGGCGGAAGACATCGCGGAAATGCTCTTTCTTTCCGGCACCTCCAGAAGCTATGACGGGGATGCCAAGTTGATCGGATAGGAGAGCCAAGGCTTCGTTTGCGAACCCTGTTTTCACTCCATCGTGGTTCATGGACGTAAACAATATCTCGCCAGCTCCCCGTTTCTGGGCTTCGTGGGCCCAGTCAAATAGCATCTTCTCAGATGGAATTCTTCCTCCGTTTAAGTAGCATCGCCAGGTTCCGTTGTCTTCGAGTCTGGCATCGATAGCTACGACACATACTTGGGAACCATAGCGTGAGGCAATCTCGTCAATCAGGTTGGGATTGCGCAATGCGGCACTATTTATACTGACCTTGTCAGCTCCAGCAGAAAGCAAACGGTCTACATCGCTAATCTCATTGACACCTCCGCCTACGGTAAAGGGGATGTTTACTGTGGCAGCGACACGCTCCACCATATCGGTAAATGTCTTTCTCCCCTCGTGACTGGCGGTGATATCCAGGAAGACCAACTCGTCGGCACCCTGCTCGCTATATAACCGTCCCAGTTCCACGGGGTCACCGGCCTTTCGCAGGTTTATGAAGTTGGTGCCTTTAACGGTTTGTCCGTCCTTAACATCCAAACAAGGTATGATTCTTTTTGCTAACATCTTTCTCGCAATTCCTTGAGGTTTATCCTTCCTTCATAGATGGCTTTCCCAAACACCACGGCAGGAATGCCCGCATGGTCTAATGCCTCGATGTCTTCGATGCAACTTACGCCGCCGCTGGCAATCAAATGACACTGGGGGTGGGATGTCATGATTTGCTTATACAGGTCAATGGCAGGACCTTGCAGGGTGCCGTCGTGACTAATCTCCGTACATAGCACATTTCTGGTGCCTGCCAGCATGTATTTGTTCAGGAATTCTGTCAGTCCAGTCTTGCTGTCCTCCCTCCATCCATTGATACTCAGTTGCCCATGACGTACGTCGGCACCGAGAATCAGTCTCTCAGCTCCATATTTTTCCAGCCACGACAGGTATCGGTCGGGATTGGTGATGGCAATGCTGCCGGCGGTTACCATGCTTGCACCAGCTTCGTAGGCTTTCTCCAAATCCTCATCGCTTTTCACGCCTCCACCAAAATCGATAATCAGGCTTGTGGTTCGGGCAATGGCTCGAAGCACATCAATGTTTACTACGTGTTTGCTTTTGGCTCCATCCAAATCCACAACGTGCACACGGCAGAAGCCAAGTTGCTCGAATTCCTTGGCGATGTCCACAGGAGAACCGTATTCTTTCTTCGTAGCATAGTCTCCCTGGGTAAGCCGAACGCATTTCCCGTCGATAATGTCTATGGCAGGTATCAGTTCAATCATAGTTCCAGAAAGTTTTTAAGTATGTGCTCTCCTATGCTGCCACTTTTCTCCGGATGAAACTGTGTGGCATAGAAGTTGTCCTTGTGGAGCGCAGCACTGAAGGGGAGAATGTAGTCTGTGGCAGCAATGGTTTGCTTGTTGACAGGAACATAGAAACTATGTACGAAGTACACGTACTCTTCATCGCCAATACCCTTGAAAAGGGGTGATTTTGTGTCGGTGATGCTGTTCCACCCCATGTGCGGGACCTTTTGTTCGTTCCTTTTGGGACGAAACCGAAGAACAGGGGCATCGAATATGCCCAAACAGTCAGTGTCACCTTCTTCGGAATGACGGCACATGAGCTGTTGCCCGATACAAATGCCCAAGATGGGCTGCCGAAGCGAACAGATGACCTTGTCCAAACCATGCTCACGGAGGTATTGCATGGCATGACTGGCCTCGCCCTGTCCGGGAAACAGCACTTTTTCTGCAGATGCAAGTTCCTCGGGACGGTCGGTTAGCAGTGGGTCAACTCCCAGACGCTGTAGGGCATGGATGACGGAGTAGACGTTGCCTGCGTTATATTTTACTATGGCTACGCTCATTCCTTGCTAATTGCGTTGTCTGCCTTCTCCCAGTCGGTGTCCAGACTGAATGGGGTGATACAGTTCGGGTCGTTCATGAAGGCGTTGGTTGTCTCCTTGTCGGGATCGTTAAAGAGAGGATTCTCAGCACTGGCTCTCCAGTATTTCTTCATCACGTCTTTTTGGGTGCTGTTGCTATTGTTTTGCAGTTTTGCCAGTTCCGAGAAATAACTGGTGATGAAGTGATTCATGCTGTAGGCTTGTAGGTCCAGATAGTCAGCGGGAACGCCTTCTCCATTGTTACGTTTGATGGACGTATTGCAGAGGTACTGCATTGCCGTGTACTTAAACTGGGCAACGTTAATCATGAACTGATTGGCCTGAGGATCCTCAAGTACCAACTTGGCCCGATCAACTACTTGTTGAAACACTTCCTGACTCTTCACACTGCTCGAATAGAACAGGCAGAACAGGGCCATACATAAGATTTTTGCTTTCATATACATTATGTTTCTAATTATGTTTTTTCAAATGCAGGTGATGGTCTATACAAGGGGGAAGTTCCTCTTGGTAGTGAGTCACCATAACCAAAGTTTTGTGCTTGCGTTTACAGAACGTCTCTATGATTTGCTTTACCTTGGCTCGATTGCGGTTGTCAAGCCCGTGCAGGGGTTCGTCGAGAATCAGCAGTTCAGGGTCTTTTACAAATGCCCGAGCGAGAAGACATAGACGCTGCTCGCCGCTGGAAAGTTTGAGAAAGGTCTTGTCCGCCAGTTGCTCTATGCCAAATACGTTCATCCATTGTTGGCATACGATGCGCTGCTCTGGGGTTGGTCGGCGGTAAAGGCCTACAGAATCACTTAGTCCGCTGGCTACGATGTCTATGGCAGGCAGGTCTTTTTGGTAAGAACGGTGCATTTCGGGACTTACGTATCCGATGTGTCGCTTGATTTCCCAGATGCTTTCGCCAGTACCTCGCTTATGGCCGAACAACTCAATGTCACAGGCGTAGGCTTGAGGATTGTCGGCACATACCAAACTGAGTAACGTGCTTTTCCCTGCACCATTTTCTCCGCTTAATGCCCAACTCTCCCCTTCATGTACAGTCCAATTGAGGTCACTCAGTATGGTGCGTGTTCCGTATCGGATGGATACATGGTTGAACTTCAGCACTTCTCCTCCCTGTTGGGGGTAAAAGGTGCAGGCCGAGAGGTCTTTCGGTTCCAATTTCGTAATCCATCTTTCTTGCTCTTGTGGCAATGCAGGGCATGGAACATCAGGTTGTCGATAGTCCTCTTTTCGCAGTTTGGGTAGAAGACGTAGCCCGTCTACGGGGAAAATGTGGGTGACAAATGATGGAATATCGTCGGTCTTTGAAAGCACCAAGATGATAAGCAGGTTGGTTTGGCGAACAAGCGTGTCCAGAAGGCTTGTCAGTTGAGTTCGGGTCTGTGCGTCCAACCCAATGAAGGGGTTGTCCAGTATGACTACTCTTGGATTGCCGAGTAGTACTTTCGTTAGTTGCAACTTGCGTAGTTCTCCGCTTGAAAGACTTACAATGTATTTATCCAATAGGGGGCGGAGTTGGAACATATCGAACAACCTATCTCTCAGTTTTTTGTTGGGCAATGACTGCAATAGGAATGTCTGTTCCAGTACCTGTCCCATAGTGGGAGTGTTCTCGTCGATGTCATGTTGGTTCCAACGTTGCTGGTAGTAGTACGTGCCGTCGGTGTCACCGTATGAGTCACGGAAACTTATGTATTTCATGTTTTCGCTTCTCATTTTCTTCTCGGAAGGGGAGAAATCGAACTTCACTTCGTTTTGAAGCAAGGGATATCGTTCGGTGATGATGTCGATAAGCCGAGATTTTCCCGCAGCATTGTCGCCAACGATGGCAATTTGCTCTCCCTGGTGGATGACCAATGAGACAGGCTCGGCCATGCGGTGCCCGGGGTGGCGGGTTACACCTTGATTGATGCGTATAATCTCCTGCATTATCGAATACTATGTTTCTATTTTGTTATCCTTTTCTCGTTCTTTAAGGCAAAGTCCTTCCATGAGCGATAGTGAACTTCACTTTGTGGACGGTTCATTTGCATGTAATGGCAATAAGCTGCAGCCAATGCGTCCGTGGCATCCATGTGTTTATTCATCTGCTCCTCACTAAGATGTAGGATACGCTGAAGCATCCCTGCCACCTGCTCTTTGCTTGCTGTTCCGATGCCAGTCAGTGCCATCTTAATCTTCATGGGGGCATATTCTGTAATAGGTACTTCACGTTGGATGGCAGCAGCAATGGCAACGCCCTGTGCACGTCCTAACTTCAGCATGCTCTGAACGTTTTTCCCAAAGAAAGGCGCTTCGATGGCCAGTTCGTCTGGCAGGTAGGAACTGATGATGCCAGTAACGCGTTCATAGATGTGACCTAATTTCAGGTATCCATCAGCAAACTTCCGGAGGTCAATCACTCCCAAAGCCAGGGCTTTTGCCTTGCCTTCGCTAACCTTGAGCACTCCATATCCCATCAGGTTGGTGCCGGGGTCGATACCGAGGATGATTTTTTCTGCCTTCATGCTTCAATGCTTTCCATGATGGTGCTGAATCCTGTAACCCGATTCTCAAACAGGCTCAACATTTCTTGGTTTATGCGTTCTCCTTGCTGAATATACCAGTTGTGCAGGGTGGCCGTGTTCTCTACCTCGAACTGTAAAGAATAGCATTCTGTATCTTGGTCGTGATGGGAGAGAATACGGAGCAACCTCGGATGGGATAATGTCCCATGCTGCTCAACCTTTGGAAGAAAACTCTCATGTACCCATATCACAAAATTTCGGGCATCTTCATTAGGCAGTGTATAAGTCGTGTTGTAGACAATCATCTTACCTTATATATTATTGACGTACAAAGGTAGGGAAAAAAGAGCACTAATCCATGCCCTTAAACACTTTTTATTACTTATAATTGGACTTTTTTCGGGAAAAAGCGTACATTTGCAGTCGGAACACTAAAAATAAACACTATGAAGAAGATATTATTGGCAGCTGTTTTTGCTTGCTCTTTGGGTATGGTTGCTATGGCCCATTCTGCGGAAGAGACTATTTCACGTCCTGCTTCAAAGGACCAATATGCAGAAATCCAATTCGACACGTTGCGTGTGGATTTGGGTACATTCTCTGAAGCCGAACCCGAACAGAGGTGCTCGTTTACGTTCACCAATGTGGGTACGGCACCGTTGGTTATTAATCAGGCTTTTGCCAGTTGTGGTTGCACCGTGCCCACATATACTAAAAATGCTATTCAGCCAGGAGAAAAAGGTACGATAGACGTTACATATAATGGAAAAGGTAAGTTCCCTGGCCATTTTAGCAAGACGGTGACTGTTCGTTCTAATGCCAAGACGGAAATTGTCAGGCTGACGATTGAGGGCACGATGACCTCATCCAGAAAGTGAAGTTTAAGATTTTGTATATCATGAAAAAACTATTACTCATTGTGGTGGCATTTATGCTGCCACTTTGTGTCTTCTCAAAAACGAAGAAGGCAGAAGAAAATCCGCTGGGTACAGGTGACCAGGACCGTGCATATTGGGCTAAACTAGCCTACACTATGGCTGCTCCTGTATTGGAGAATATGGCGAATGGTACCTTGCAAAAGAATATGAAACTGGAACTTTCTCCGACGTGGGATAACCGCGATAAGAAGGTCGCTTATATGGAGTGCTTCGGGCGTTTGATGGCGGGCATTTCACCTTGGCTCTCTTTGCCTGATGATGATACGGAGGAAGGGAAAATGCGTCACCAATTGCGTGAGTGGGCTTTGAAGGCCTATGCCAATGCCGTTGACCCGGAAAGCCCTGATTATCTGGGATGGAAGAGTGGAGGTCAAACTTTAGTTGATGCGGCCTATGTGGTTGAGTCTCTGCATCGTGCGTATGATGCGTTGTGGAAACCTTTGGATGAGGTCACTAAGCAACGGTACATCACCGAACTGCAGGGTCTTCGTCGCTATGACCCCTGTTATACTAACTGGCTTTTGTTCTGCTCCATGGAGGAGTGCTTCATCATGAAGGCTGGTGGCCAGGCTGACATGTATCGTGTCCACAATGCCATGAATAAAGTGGAGGAGTGGTACATTGGTGACGGATGGTACAGCGATGGTCCTTCGTTCGCCTTCGATTATTATAATTCCTATGTCATCCAGCCCATGTATTTGGAGTGTCTGGAGATGATACGCGAGAAACGTGGCGATGACAACTGGACTGTCCGCACCTACACCCCTGAAACGGATAAGAACAGGGGTGCGAATTATCGTTACAACGAGGCGTTGAAGAGAATGCAGAAATATAGTGTCATACTGGAACGTTTCATCTCTCCCGAAGGAACTTTTCCTGTGGTGGGTCGCAGCATCCCCTATCGCATGGCCGTTCTGCAACCATTGGCCATGTTGGCTTGGCAAAAGAAATTGCCAGCAGAACTGCATAATGGCCAGGTTCGTGCTGGTTTGACTGCTGTCATGCATCGTATGTTCGATGGTAAAGGACAGACCAATTTTACCGAAGATGGTTACCTTACCATCGGTTTTGTGGGCTCTCATCCTAACGTGGCTGACTGGTATACCAACAATGGGAGTCTATATATGACCTCGCTGGCCTTCATGCCCTTAGGTTTGCCTGCCGATGACCCCTTCTGGACAGATGCTCCCGAGAAGTGGACAAGCAAGAAAGCTTGGGAAGGAGACGATTTTCCCAAAGACCACAAATGGAAGATAAACAAGCAGATACTCTACTGGGAATAAATTGTGCCGGCTTATTTGTAGGCTTTGCTTTGCCTCGTTGGTCGTGATGTCAGTTGACAATAACGCTCGCATAAATGTATCTATGGGGTGTCAGTATGAGCAGGATAGTGTGCGTTAAAAAATGTGAAAGCCTATAAAGTCCTACCTGTTTGTGGGTATGTTTATGCCTTTTTTTTGGTAAATTTGTAGGCTATTATGAGTACAGGTAAAGCCCAAATCATCAAACATCAGGGAATCGTGGAGTCTGTAGATGGACATCAGGTGTGTGTCCGTATTCTACAGGCTTCTGCGTGTTCTGCCTGTGCTGCGGCACGGTTGTGTCGCAGTTCGGAGGCTAAGGAGAAGGTAGTAACAGCCTATTGTGCTGGGTCTGCAGTTCCTGTGGTGGGTGAGCAGGTGACCATTGAGGGCAAATTAAGCCAAGGTTTGTGGGCCACTGTTTGGGCGTATGTTCTTCCCTTGGTGTTGATGATTGCTGTCCTCATGATAGTTGTAAGCATGACGGAAAGTGAGGGGCTTGGTGCTTTGGCTGCTGTTTGCTCACTCGTTCCGTACTATACAGGATTGTATATGATGCGTGATCGGTTTCAGAAACGCTTGATGTTTGTCGTTCAATAACTTATAAATACAAAACAATATGAATGTAATTCTGATTGCAGTACTCGTTTTGGGAGCCATCGGTCTCATTGCGGCAGCGGTGTTGTACCTTGCTTCCAAGAAGTTTGCTGTGTATGAGGATCCTCGCATTGGACAGGTTTCGGCCGTTCTGCCACAAGCCAATTGTGGCGGTTGCGGTTATCCTGGTTGTTCTGGCTTCGCTGGAGCATGTGTCAAGGCGGCGGATGCAGGCTCACTTGAGGGATGTTTTTGTCCTGTTGGCGGTCAGCCAGTGATGACTCAGGTTGCCGACCTCCTGGGTATGGCAGCTGTTGCCTCGGCACCCAAGGTGGCTGTAGTCCGTTGCAATGGAACCTGCGAGAATCGTCCGAGAGTTGTAGAGTTTGATGGAGCCCACTGTTGTCGTGTACAGAACATGACGGGAATGGGTGAGACGGGATGTGTATGGGGTTGTCTGGGTTGTGGCGATTGTGTCAAGGCCTGTAAGTTCGATGCCATTCACATGAATCCAGAAACAGGACTACCAGAGGTGGACGAGGAAAAGTGTACGGCTTGTGGTGCCTGTGCAAAGGCATGTCCGCGTGGTATTATCGAGATTCGCCTCAAGGGACTGAAGAATCGTCGTGTAATAGTTCTTTGCAACAACAAGGACAAGGGGGCGATAGCCAATAAGGCATGCAAGGCCTCTTGTATTGGTTGTGGCAAGTGTACGAAGGTCTGCAAGTTCGAAGCTATCACATTAGATAGTAACTTGGCATATATTGATGCCGAGAAATGCAAACTATGCCGCAAGTGTGAGGAAGAGTGCCCGAAGCAGGCTATTCATGCTTTCAACTTCCCTCCGCGTAAGCCGAAGCTGGAACCCACGGTGGCTCCTGCAGAGGGAGTTGCAAAGTCCGAACCTGTAGAGAAACCTGTTAGTTCAGAACCAGCAAAAGCAGAATAAGCGTATGAAGACATTTAAGATAGGCGGTGTTCATCCCGCAGAGAATAAGCTGTCTGCCGGTAGCCCCATTCGTGAGGCTGCGTTGCCTAAGCAGGCTGTGTTCAGTATGTTCCAGCACATCGGTGCTCCTGCCAAGCCTGTTGTCCAAAAGGGTGACGTGGTGAAAGTGGGAACGCTTCTGGCTGAGGCTGGCGGTTTTGTTAGTGCTCCTATTTATAGTAGTGTAAGCGGAAAGGTCAATAAGATTGATGCTGTGATTGATGCCAGTGGTACTCGTCGTCAGGCCATCTTTGTCGATGTGGAAGGTGACGAATGGGAGGACACCATCGACCGTAGTAAGGACTTGGTACGTTTACAGGACCGTCCGGAACTGGATGCTAAGTCCATTGTGGAGAAGATTAAGAATGCAGGTATCGTCGGACTTGGCGGTGCAACGTTCCCCTGCCATGTGAAGTTGACTCCCCCTCCGGGCTGTAAGGCAGAATGTGTGATTATCAATGCCGTAGAGTGCGAGCCTTACCTTACGGCAGACCATCGTTTGATGTTAGAACATGCCGATGAGATTCTGGTAGGTGTCACCCTGATTATGAAGGCTGTTGACGTACAGAGGGGTTATATCGGTATAGAAAACAATAAGCCCGATGCTATTCAGTTGATGACTGAGAAGGCTGCCCAATATCCTGGTATTGAGGTTGTGCCTTTGAAGGTTAAATACCCCCAAGGCGGTGAGAAACAGTTGATTGACGCCGTTATTGGTCGTCAGGTACCTGCTCCACCCGCTATTCCCATCAATGTGGGAGCCGTGGTACAGAATGTGGGTACGGCTTTTGCCATCTATGAAGCTGTGATGAAGAACAAACCCCTCATCGACCGTATCATAACCGTTACGGGTAGGAGTCTCCCACAGCCCAGTAACCTGCTTGCACGCTTGGGTACACCATTCCGGCAGCTCATTGATGAATGTGGCGGTTTGCCTGAGGATACGGGAAAGGTCATTGGTGGAGGTCCCATGATGGGTAAGGCCCTGCTGAACCTGGATGTGCCTATGACCAAGGGAAGCAGCGGTCTGCTGATAATGAACGACAAGGAGGCAAAGCGCACGGCTCCCGATCCTTGCATCCGCTGTGCAAAGTGTGTTGGAGCATGTCCGATGGGCTTGGAACCTTATTTGCTCTCCAAACTTAGTGAACAAGCCGATTGGGAAAACGCTGAGCGTGAAGACGTGGTAAGTTGCATCGAGTGTGGCTCCTGTCAGTTCACCTGTCCCAGTCATCGTCCGTTGCTTGATGAGATACGTCTCGGCAAGACTACGGTGATGGGCATTATTCGCAGTCGTGCGACTAAGAAATGATAATTGACAACAGACATATTTGAGAATTATGGCAAATAAATTAGTAGTTTCTCTTTCACCTCATGTCCACAGCGGTGACTCCGTTCAGCGGAACATGTATGGTGTATGCATAGCCTTGCTGCCTGCCTTGGTGGCCAGTCTGTGTTTCTTTGGGTTGGGAGCAGCGGTTGTGCTGGCTACTTCGGTGCTGTCCTGCGTTTGTTTTGAGTGGGTAATCACCAAGTTCGTCCTCAAACGCGACCATTCCACCATCTGCGATGGTTCGGCCATCCTTACCGGTTTGCTTTTGGGTTTCAACCTCCCTTCCAATCTTCCTATATGGATTATTGTCATTGGTGCACTTGTGGCCATTGGTATCGGTAAGATGACTTTTGGCGGATTGGGACAAAACCCTTTCAACCCGGCTTTGGTGGGACGTGTGTTCTTGTTAATCAGTTTCCCCGTACAGATGACCACATGGCCAGTCCCCGGACAACTCACTTCTTATCTCGACGCAACTACTGGGGCTACGCCTCTCGGACTTGTGGCTGCCGGAGAGTTGGATAAGCTCCCCTCTGCCTCTGACTTGCTTTTTGGAAGCATTGGAGGTTCGCTGGGTGAGGTTAGTGCCTTGTGTCTTTTGGCAGGTTGCTTGTTTATGATTTGGCGTAAGATTATAACCTGGCACATTCCTGTGAGCATTCTTGCCACAGTGTTTGTGTTCAGTGGTCTGCTCTATCTGGCAAATCCCAGCACTTATGTGGACCCCTGTACGGCATTGCTGACGGGAGGTCTTCTGTTGGGAGCCTGCTTCATGGCTACCGACTATGTCACTTCGCCTATGAGTCACAGTGGTCAGATTATCTATGGTGTATCCATAGGTCTCCTTACTGTGGTGATTCGTAACTGGGGAGCCTATCCCGAGGGTATGTCGTTTGCTATTCTTATTATGAATGGCTTCACACCGCTTATCAACACCTATTGCAAGCCCCACCGCTTTGGTGAGGTGGTGAGAAAGGAGGAGAAGAAATGAAGAAGTTACAATCTACATGGTATAATATGGTCATTGTGCTCACTCTTATCAGTGTGGTGGCAGGTGCGGCACTGGGCTATGTGAACAGCGTGACCGAGCAGCCTATTCAGGAGATTAAGGCCCAGCAGTTGGCCGATGGTATCCGTGAGGTGTTGAACAATCCCGATGTTGATGTTGCTGAACCTGTTACTACTGAAAGCGGTGCCATCATTTATTGTACGGACAAGGGAACTGCCGTGCAGGCCTCTGACCCCAATGGATTTGGCGGTCGTCTCTCTGTATTGGTTGGCTTTAACGAGGCTGGAGAGATACAAGGTTATCGTGTGATGGAGACCAGCGAGACTCCAGGCTTGGGTGCCAAGGCGCAGCAGTGGTTCCAGAAGGACGGGAAGGGCAATATCATCGGTAAGAAGGCTGGTAGCCTCAAGGTCAGCAAGGATGGGGGAGAAGTGGATGCCATTACGGCCTCTACCATCACCAGTCGTGCTTTCCTGCGTTGTGTGAATGCTGCATACGAGGCACTCAACACGTTGTCGGCCGATGTGGAGAGCGGTGCTTCTCCACAGCATCATGAGGCACAGACTGACGCATCATGTTCAACAGATAAGGAAGGAGGAAACGAAGAATGAAATACTTGAAAGTACTTTGGAACGGTATCGTCAAGGAGAATCCCACATTTGTGCTTCTGCTTGGCATGTGCCCCACGCTGGGAACAACCAGCAGTGCCCTTAACGGTATGTCGATGGGTCTTGCAACGATGGCCGTGCTTGTTTTCAGTAATCTGATTATCTCGTGTCTCAAGAGTCTGATTCCAGACATGGTGCGCATACCTTCGTTCATCGTGGTCATTGCTTCGTTGGTGACCATTCTGCAGATGCTCATCAAGGCCTATGCCCCTGAGATTGATGCCTCTTTAGGCTTGTTCATCCCGCTCATTGTGGTAAACTGCATCATCCTCGGTCGTGCCGAGGCCTTTGCGGCCAAGAATGACCCCCTGAGCAGTGTCTGCGATGGCTTGGGCATGGGACTTGGTTTCACTTTTGCACTCACCCTCCTGGGAGGAACTCGTGAGTTGCTGGGAACAGGTAAGGTGTTCGACCAGACACTCTTCCCCGAAGAATATGGTGCACTGGTGTTCGTGCTTGCCCCGGGAGCCTTCATTGCCCTGGGCTATCTGATTGCTATTATTAATAAGGTAAAGGAGTAACGTTATGGCATACATACTGATATTCATTACAGCGATATTTGTCAACAACATCGTTCTGTCGCAGTTCCTGGGCATCTGTCCCTTCCTGGGAGTAAGTAAGAAGGTGGAGACGGCCATGGGCATGGGAGCGGCAGTAGCCTTCGTGCTCACCGTGGCCACGCTGGTCACCTATCTCATTCAGGTTTATGTCTTGGAGGCTTTCTATCTGGAATACCTGCAGACTATTGCCTTCATCCTTGTCATTGCTGCACTGGTTCAGATGGTGGAGATTGTGCTAAAGAAGGTCAGCCCTGCGCTCTATCAGGCTTTGGGTGTCTTTCTCCCTTTGATTACGACCAACTGTTGTATCCTGGGTGTAGCCATTCTGGTTGCTAACGGAACCTACGACCATACTGGGCTTGACTCAGCAGGTTTGGTCAGCGGTGTGTGGTATGCTCTCTGCACAGCACTTGGCTTTGCTTTGGCACTGATTGTCTTTGCTGGCATTCGTGAGCAGTTGGCCCGCATGGACGTACCCAAGGGTATGCAGGGCATGAGCATCGCCTTGGTAACCGCCGGTCTGCTGGCTATGGCCTTTATGGGCTTCAGTGGTGTGAACAACGGTCTGGCTAAGGTCTTCGGTTTGTAGGGAAACGCTAATTCTTTACATCATTAGGGTCGTACGCTTCCGGGTGTGCGACCTTTTCTGTGTAAGAAAAGTAGCCTAATGTTTTGATTTGTCATGGTTTTGTTGTACCTTTGTGGCAGATTGTAACGAAAGGCGACTTATAAGTTCCTTTTCGTAAGCCCGTGAGGGTATTAGTCAGGTAAAAAGAAAGTTCAACTCTAAACAAAGATGACTATGAGAGATTACATTAGCAGGCTTCTGCTTGTATTGATGGTCTTGTTGGGTGCGTTTGTCGCGCAGCCCGCTGTCGCGCAGCACAAGGCCAAAGGAAAATTGTCGGCCAACACGCGTCTGATTATTGCCGACCGCGATGGCAAGATTTCGTTGGATAAGGCCAAGACCCACATGGCAGAGATGAAGAAACAACGGCGCGCAGCCCGTCAGCAGACTCATACATCGACATGGCAGGCCGAGAGCGTTGTCGTGGACGACAGCGAGGGCGACTTACCCACGTCCATGCCTTTCACTCGTGGAGGCAGAAAGTATGTACAGTGCTGGATAGGCTTGACCGACAACAGTACCAGCCAGTTGGAGACTCTGGGCGTACAGGTGACGGCCCGGTTCGACAAGAAGGTGACGGCCAACGTGCCCGTGGCCGTGCTGGAGAGGGTGGCAGCCCTGGACAACGTCACCCGGGTGAGTGTGGCCAAGATGCTGAAACGGAACACCTATCGCAGCCGCGTACTGACGAATGTAGACGATATTCTAAACCTTACCAGTGATGCTCAAAACGCTGGCCTCACGCAGGCTTACGACGGAACTGGAGTGGTATTGGGTATTGTTGATACGGGCATCGACTTTGGGCATGCGATGTTCAAGGATGCCAGTGGAAACAGCCGTATCAAGAAGGCATACGTCTATGACGAGGATGCCGATGCCGTAGTGGAGTATACGGGCAGTAGTGCCTACTATACCGACGAAACCCATGGCACCCATACCAGTAGCATAGCAGGAGGAAGTGACTATACGGCTACAGCCTACGTCTATACAACAGGGACCAGTTACACGATGGTGAGCAATGCCAAGTTCGGTGGCATGGCTCCAGGCACCGACCTGGTGCTGTGTGACCTGGGCGAAACGCTGACCGATGCCAACATCGCTGCGGGTATCCAGTACGTCAAGGAGTATGCCAATTCCGTAGGAAAGCCCTATGTAGTAAGCCTGAGCTTGGGTGGTCACTTTGGTCCCCACGACGGCACAGGAGACATGGCCGACCTCTGCAAAACGGTGGCCGACGACGGCGGCATCATTCTCTTTGCCTCCAGCAACGACGGACAGGAGAACCTCTGGCTGGGCAAGAATGCCTCTGCCTCGTCGCCCTCTCAGTCGGTGCTCACCAGTTCGTATCGCAGCAGTTATAGCGTAGACCTTGGTGAGGTGCTCACCTACGCCCGCACCCCCAATACCGAGTTGGCTGTGCGCTATCATGTGGTGAATACCAGCACCAATAAGGTGCTATGGACCTCCAACGAGATTACTACCGACGACTATTTTGTGGACGACGATGGCAACATCGAAATGTATGGTGCCGAAATTAGCGTAAACGACACGGGCAGCGACGGTAGCACTAAGCTGAGTACCTATTTCACTGCCTACAACAGCGACAGCGACAGCTATGGCTACCTCTGTGGCTATATGGACCAGGACCCCAACAACAACAAGTGGTATCTGGAGACCATTCTCTACTATCTGAAACCTGTGAGCACCAACTACAAGATAGCCATGAGTGTATACCCAAGGACTGGCACCTCGTATGTCGACTCATGGCCCTTCTCCGTGACGTTCACGGCATCATCGGCCACCTATAGCAGCACCACCTTCGTGGCTGGTGGCAACGATTGTTCCGTGAGCGATGAGGCCACCTATCCCGACATCATTTCCGTGGGTAGCTATTGCTCCAGCAAGTACTGGTATGGTGGCACCACCTCGGGCAGTCGCTACAATTGGACCAACGATGGTGTATATGGCCAGATTTCCGGATTCTCCAGCTATCAGGCTGAGGGCTACGGACCCTTGGGCACCAAACTCCCCTGGATTACGGCTCCGGGCGAAGTCATCATCGCTGGCTACAACAGTGGATACAGCACCAGCAACTACTACTATGCCTATGGTACCAACAAGGTGCTGGGTGCCATGTCGGGAACGTCGATGGCTACCCCCTGTGCCGCTGGCATCGTGGCTCTGTGGAAGCAGGTGAATCCCTCGCTCAACGTGTCGCAAGTAAAGACCGTGATGAAGGAGACGGCTCAGACCGACACCTACACCTCGGGTACTTACGCCAGCCACTTCGGGCAGGGAAAGATAGATGCGCTGGCGGGCATACAGTACATTCTGGAGAACTATTCCGGTCCCACCATAACGGCCTCGCCCAAGATTCTCGCCTTCACGGGATATACCTCGAAGAGCTATGAGCAGACCTTCCGGGTATCGGGCACGAGTCTGGAGAATGACATCACGCTTACCCTCACGGATGAATTGGGCAGTTTCGAGCTATCGCAGAACAGCATCAGCCAGACACAGGCCGAGGGTGGCGTTGACATCACCGTGACCTATACCCCCACCACAGTGGGTAACCACACGGCCACCATCACCCTCACCAGTGCAGATGCAGACAATGTGGTAGTCAACCTCACTGGCTCGGCACAGGATGGCACCATACGCTATACCGTCACCTTCGACCCTGGAACGGGCAGAGTCAGCCCCACCTCATGGACACAACAGGAGCTGGAGGAGGCCACCACACTGCCCACGGCACAGAGTCCCGACAGCGACTACGACTTCCTGGGATGGGCTACGGCCGCTGTCAGCGAGACCACCACACAGCCTACCGTATTGGCTGCCGGCACAAGCTACCAGCCCACGGCCAACGTGACACTCTATGCCGTATACAGCCAGACCATTACCACAGGCTCTGGTGACTACGAGCTCGTAACCTCCACGCCCAGCGACTGGAGCGGACAGTACCTTATCGTCTACACCAGCGGTAATCTGGCCCTGAAGGGTTCGCTCACGGCCAACAGCACCAGCAACACCCTTTCTGTGACCATCAGCAACAATACGATTGCATCCACCAGTACTACCGATGCTGAGAGCTTCACCATCGAAGCGTATGGCAGTGGTTACAGCATCCTGGGAGCCAGTGGGCGCTACATCTATGGTGGAAACAACACCATCAGCTATGCCACCTCGGCATACGCCAACACCATCACGCTCTCAGGCAGCGACGCGACCATCACGTATGGCAACTATAACCTGAAGTACTACAAAGGCAGGACCAAATACTTCCGCTATACCAGTAGTACGAGCAATACTTATGCCGTGCAGCTCTACAAGAAGCAGCCTGGAACGGAGACCACGTACACCAGCTTCCCCACGGTGCCCACCATCGG
>ERZ842401.2540-NODE-2540-length-24319-cov-54.405539_pt1 | contig 24319 bp, 8 predicted proteins | sample MGYA00521270_ERZ842401 | MGnify/ENA primary metagenome ERZ842401 (study PRJEB31892, sample SAMEA3878208) | bioreactor metagenome | biome: Moose rumen | place: Sweden | collected 2011-10 | study: EMG produced TPA metagenomics assembly of the PRJEB12797 data set... | reverse complement strand
GAGGCAGGCACACAGCCCGACTTCTACGTCTATCCGGGCGAGGGACACAATATGATGGGCCACAACAGCGTTCATCTGCACGAACGCATCACCCAGTATTTTGAGGACTATCTGAAGTAGGGAGAGAATAGGTTTTATAGGGCATTTGCTCAACTCCTTTAACTCCTTAACTTGCGAAAGTTTTCTTGGCAACACCCTAAAAAAAGGGCCGCCCGGCAATAGTGTCGGGCGGCCTTTTTTGGGTATTAGCCTAACCACGCCCCTCTCCGTTTGGAGAGGGGGTGGGGGAGAATCGTTCTTACTTCACCACAACCTTGCGGCCACCGATGATGTAGAGACCGCCTCTCACGGGCTGGTCTACCTTCTGGCCCTGCAGGTTGTAGATGGTCTCGTTGCTGAAGGTACGACCAGCGGTCAGCTCGTCGATGCCCACGGTAACGTCGGCATACTCAACATCCATGACGTAGCAGAGCTGCTCGCCAGTGTTGGTGAAGGTGACAGTGGTGGTAGGCTCAGCCAGCTCGAAGTAGCGGCCCTCGGGCTTAGCCAGGTTGCCATCGCTGCGCAGGCTCATCAGACCACCGCTGGTCTCAGCGTCGTAGCTTACGCCTGCCACTTCCTTCCAGTAGCTGTCGCGTACAGTGTCAGCAGCCTTCTTGTTGATGTAGCTGTAGAAGGTGATGCTCTTCACAGGCTTCGTCGTGGTGAGCGTGTTCTGTGAACCGTTGGAAACCTTCATCGTGGTGTACTGCTTACCGTCGAAGAGGGTAATCTTGCTGGCGTTCTGGATTTTCTTTTCAATGTTGCCAGTGATAGCCACGGTGACACCCTCGGCCAGAGTGATTTCATTAGCCTGTGAAGCATCCTGCGGCCAGTAGTAGATGACGTGGTCTACCATCATGTCGGCGTTGGCATCCTCGTCGGCCTGAGTCAGCTCGTCGAGAGCAGCGGTCAGGTCGCGCAGTGTGCCGTTCAGCTGGGTGAGCTTGGTCAGCTCGCCAGTGCCGTCGATAGCAGCCTGGGCAGCGTCGATGGCCTCGCTCAGAGCAGCAGCGCTCGGATAGCGCACATTACCGGTAGCCAGAGTCTCCTTGGCAGCGGCGATAGCCTCGGCCAGCTCGTCCTTGGCCTCGTTGACCTGGTCGTTGGCCTGAGCCATCTGGGCAGCCTTCTCAGCGTCGGCAGTGGCCTGCACGTTCATAGTGAACATAACGTCCTTGAACGACAGCCAGTCGATGGTGTTCTCTGCTGCCACCTTGAAGGCAAGCGTGAGTTCGCCATTCTCAGCGACGGTGGTCTGGGTCTCAACCTTCTTCAGATAGAACTTGTTGCCAGAGTTGTTGTTGAACTCGCCATCGCAAACGTTGATAGCCTCGTCGCTGTTAGCCTGGAAGGTAACGCCAGTGGGCACATCGTCAGAGGTAGCGCGAACACGCACCCAAGCGGTGACGTCGTAGACGCCCGGCTCAACATTGCTCATGGTTGCCACGAACTCGTTGGCCTGGTTGCCGAAGTACTCGAAGAACGGAGCTTTGAACTCGGTGCCGTCGGTGTCGCCCTCAACAGACCATGTGTTGATATAGAGGGCCTTGTCGTAGTTAGTGCACTGCTCGCCATTGGCCTTCCATGCCGAGAGCAGCAGCTCGTCGATGGTGTTCTCAGCCTTGTAGCCGTTGCCCAGGATGGTGGGCTTCAGGCTCTGAGCCTCCTCGAGGGTCATCTCGCCAGCCTTATAGGCGCGGCGCTGAGCCTCGTAGTTCACCTTGAATGCACGGTAAGTCTCGGGAGTATAGACATTGGTGTTAGCCAGCACCTTGTCGACAATCGGGAATACCTTGCCGGCATCCTCGTAGGCAGCGATAGCAGCCAGAGCAGCAGCAGTGGCAGCCTTCAGGTCGGCAGTAGCCTGATAGAGAGCCTCGCGCGACTCGTGGTCGAACTCAGCATTGATGGCAGCGTCGAGAGCATCGCGCTCGGTGTTGCTCATCTTGCCGCTGACAGCCTTTGCCTCGGCGAGGGCCTCGGCATAGAGCTGCTCGTAGAAGCTGAGATCGTTGCCGTAGTAGACAAGACGTGCATTGTCGAACACTGTCCAGTCAGCACTGCTGTTCACGTCACGCTTCAGACCGACGGTGAGGTTGCCGTCGAAGACGATGACCTGTCCGGAGGTGTTGTAGCTGAACTGACCATTGCCAATATTGTCAAGAGCAGTAGCGAAGTTGGCAGCGCTCGTCTGGAATGTGAAGGGAGCGACAGCCTCGTTGGCATAGACATAACCCGTACCATTGGTAGAGTAGCCGTCGATGCGGAACTCATAGACACCCTGAGGCAGGTCGGCAAGATCCTGATGCACGTCGAATGTGTTGTTCCACAGCTCGCAGCCATAGGTAGCGCGGTTTGCGCTGGGACCGCCGATGGTCATGTTGCCACCGTTGCGTGTGACAATCCAAGCGTTGTTGCGCAGGTCGTTGCGACTGAAGTTGGCGCCCTTCAGCAGGAAGGTGGCGTCGACAGGAGTCTCAGCTGTTGCAGCTTCAAGAGCTGCCATCTTAGCAGCCAGCATATCCTCAGCAGCAATGAAGGTCCACTTGGCAGCATCGGTGATGTCGGCCACGAGACCTACCTCATTGTTGTCGGCAGCAGTCAGATACTGTGTGCCATTACCGATGACAACCTGATCGGCCGACACCTTGTAGACAGACCAACCAAAGGCAGCACCATCGTTCCACTCGCCATTGAGGAAATGGCTGTTGCCACCGTTAGAAACCTGCGAGTCGAGCGTGTACTTGCCGTCGGCCAGAGCCACGTTGTAGTCAAGACCGTCGGCGTTTACTACTGCATGAGTGCCCCAGTTAGCACCGGCAGCGAGGTAGAGACCATTGTTGTTCTTGATGTAGTAAGAACCCTCGGCAATCTCGGCGGGGTTAGCAGCGATGAGGGCCTTCACGGCTGCACGGATGGCTGCAATAGCCTCGTCGACCTGAGCCACCGTAACCTTGTTGCTGTCGTAGACGCCCTGAGCGTCGGCGATGGCCTGAGCGAACTCATCCTGACCGTTGGTCAGTGCGGTGTAGTTGGTGTTAGCATCGGTAATAGCAGTATTCAGGTCTGCGCGCTTTGCCTGATAAGCAATCTTGGCAGGAGCATACTGTCCCAGCTCGTAGATCTGGATGGTATGCCAGCCAGTCTGACCGGCCTTGTCAACATTCAAACCAATAGTAAGCGTTCCATCGGTAACGGCAACATTGTCAATGATAACCGGAGTTGTGAGCTCGCCTTCTACGAATCCAGGGGTAACGCCACTTGCGGTAATCCATGTCTTCACATCGTTGGCGAAAACGTATGCCACGTCATCAGCTGTGCCGTCGAGAGCAGCACCATCCTCACCACGAGCGTTGTGAGAAGTTGCAAACACCTTGACGATGTATGTGCCATTCTCCAGACCAGTGATGGTCTGCTGGAGCTTTGTACCAACAGAAGCACTAGCATAAATCTCAGCAGGAGCAGCAGTAGTACCAATAGAAGTGGTCACCGTGCCACCGGCAGTACCATAAACGCCCCAAGAAGCAGGAGACGTGCCCACCTTCTCGGTCATGTTGATGGTGCTCTCAGCCGAAGGCTCGTTCTGTGCCTTGTAGTCGGCCTCGGCCTGCTTCAGTGTGGCGACAGCGGCGCTGAGCTCTTCTGCGGTAGCAGTACCGGCAAGCACAGTCTTAGCTGCATCGATAGCTTCGTTCAGGTAGCCCACCATAGGAGCATCCTGGTCAGCCAGAGCCTCGGCCTTGGCAATCTCTTCCTGCAGTGCGAAGAAGTTCTCCACCTTTGCATATTCGCCAATGTAGACAACACTGAAGTCGTCGATGGCCACCCAGTTGCTCTTAGCGTTGTTATAAGAGAAGGAAACGGGAATATCGGCGCCATCGGTCTCGTTGTTGTAGAGAACGGTGTACTCCTTCCAAGCGCCGCTTACGTTCTGATCTTTATTGCCAATGGTGAGCTTGGTGCCACCATTCTCAGCCTGGTTAGTATGCACAGTGGCTTTCAGCAGGTAGGCACCTGCGGGCATGGCCACCAATGTCTGCGAAGCGTAGCCGCTACCAGTGAGTGCACTGGGCTGCCACTTCTCCACGTAACGAGTGGGACGCTCCTGATTGGCCTGATAACCCATGTTGCTAAGCGCCCAACCTTGGTTGGCAGTGTCGAAGTTGCCATTCACAAGGAAGTCGGCACTGGGCTGATTTAAGCTGTACTCTGTGGCGACAGCCTCTTCAAGCTGCACCAGCTTCACGTGGCTCACATACAGGGCCGGTGTGTTATTGCTACCGATGTTGTTAGAACCTGTACCATAGCCGAAGCTTACGCGGACAGCACCGGGGATATCGACGGTGAACTCGATGGTGTGGGTAGTCCAGCTGCTCTTGCCGTTCATCCACTCTGTGCTCTGGTCGGTATATACCTTGTTGGCAGTAGTCACCGTGAACAGGTTCTGATAGTTGGCCTTGGTCGTAGTGCTATTGACGTTCTCCACGTCGTAGGTCAGACGATAGGTGCCGGCAGGCAGAGCTGCTGTGTTCTGATAAGCAGAAGAGTAGTTGGTCTGCCAGCGGCACTCGAAGCCGAGGCAGTACTCGTCGGCCGTGTGGGTAGCATCAGCGGTAGAAGGAGCAATATATACTTGATATGTACCTATCTTACCATTGCCAAAATCTCTGTAGCCACCAGAGAGCACAGGTGTCCATCCCTCCGTCGACGAGAAGTCGGGGTTCACGAGATGATCGGTGAAGTCGACAGGCTCATTTTCAACAACGGGAAGCACAACCTTTGCCCAGCGATAGTAAGTACCGCCATTAATGACAATCTCGAGCGTAGCATCGGTGCCATCGTAGGTGTAGGTGTTTACGTTGCTGGCGTAGGTACCTGCAGCACCGCCGAAGGTCGTGGCGCTGTTGTCCCCCATGGTATAGAGGCTAATTTCAGCATTTTTGCATGCTGGCACGGTGAGCTTGGTATCATTGTTGATCTGGCACCAATCATTCCAAGCAGAGTTGTTGAACTTGCCACCGTCGGTGCCAATGGTCAGGGGCACGTCGATAGTAACGCCATTAACGACGGCTTGTGCAACCCAAGTCTTGTCGCCATTGTTCTCCCATTGTACTGAGGGAGCGCCGTTCTGCTTCTGGAAGTCCCAGGTGATGGCCACGACGTCTGTGCGGTCATCAAGGCTTACCTCGTTAGTTGTGAAGACAGCGGTGAGGGTAACGTCGTCGTTGGGAACAGTATATTCTGCACCAGGTGCAAACGTGTTAGTGCCGTCGCTCCAGCCCGTGAGGGTCTTGCCCTCGGCGTAGAGAGTGAAGTTGACGGGAAGAGTGATAGTGGCCTGCTTGTCGGCGGTGATGGCTACGGGTACAACGCCCACGCCTTCGCCAGCTGCAAAGGTAACAGTGCTTTCTACCGGCTCAGCGGGAATCTCACCGTCGTAAGCCTCGATGGCTACGTAGTTGGTGTAGGTGTTGTTCTTAATGGTAACCGTGGTAGCCTCAGCAGCAGTGTAATAGAACACCAGCTTCTCGGCACGCGAACCCTTGGTGTCATACACCGTTACGCGATGTCCCTCAGCGTCGATAAAGGTCTCGTTGCCGGCAGCATCCTTGATGGTAAGGCTGTTGGCACCGGCAAAATCGCTCTTGCTAACAGAAATCTTGTAGTTGCCTGCCTGAACGGGAACAACTAACTGGGCAGCACTCCATCCGTGGTCATTGCTATGCCAGTTTCCGCTCAGTGTAGCCACAGCGTTGGTAGCATCGGTAGCCACGCGGCTCACTGTGCCATCAGCGGCCACAGCAATGCCAAATGCGGGCACTGCCTGCCACTGCACTTCTTCAGATTCTTCAGTAAGATTACCATTGCTCAGGTCGATCTTAATGTCGCGCCAAGTGGCAACGGGATCGTCGCCTGCACTCACACCATTTATCACTACTTTACTTATCTGAGTAGTTCCATTGGCATTTGCAGAAGTGCTGTTGACGGTAAGCATATAGCTATTGCCTTTTGCGCCTTCTACGTTGACAGTTACGTTGCCAGCGGTAAATTGTTCTGTAATATCAGCTTCGCTAACAACCACATTACCATTAAGGGTAGTAAACTTAACAGATTCAATATTGGAAGTCTTGTCAACGGTATAGACAACATTCTTTGCAATACCATTTACTGCAGGCGAAGTAATCGTAGCCGTATGAGCATTATTCTTTCGTCCACATCTAACAAAAGTCCAAGCCGCATCATTATTATTGTTGTTAAACCCATTAAGAGTCCATACATTCCCGTCAACAGTAGCAGTCCATTCTGAAGTATAACTGCTTACTCCAGTGTCATTGTATGTTGGGAAAGTGAGTGTAAGAAGAGGTGTTATCTCGGCCGGTTCTTCTTCTGCAGGATAAGTCACTCTGATATAGAAGAGACCATTTTCGCCGCTGCCGCGTGTTATCGCGTGCTCGCCAGCAGCAACATCATCGATGGTATAGAGACGATAGCCCTCGCCAGCAGTAGCGTCTGCAACGGCCAATTCTGTACCATCAAGTTTGATGGTCTTATCGCTCCATGTTGACTGTACAATTTCAACCTTTGCCACTTTAGTGGTTGTAAACATCAACTTCGTATTACCTTCCATTTTCAGGCCACTCGTAAATGAGATACCATCAAAGGTCGCACCCGTAAATTTGGTGTTGAAATTAAACTTTCCACTAGTGTCATAAGTGAAAAAAACGTCAGGGGTGGAGACTAACGAGCCATTAAGGCTGGCTGTCATTACCTCCTGCGCCTGCAAGCCGACAGCACCCGCTATCAACATCAGCAAGCCGAACAGTGTTCGTCGTAATGTTTTGTTCATAATTGTTTTGTTTTGGTTAATAATATAAGTTATGTAATTTGATATTTTTCTCTTCTTTAGGCATTTGTCAGCATGTGCCCACTATCAAATGGACACACTAAATCGGGGCAAAGATAATGTTTTTTTGTGAAACTGCCAAATATTAGGCAAACGAAATTGGCAGAAAGGAAAATAATTGTTCCCTTCCTGCCAATTTGATAGCGTGTTCTCTATAGGAAGCTATAGAGACGGTAGGCTTACTTCACCACGGTCTTCTTGCCGTTGATGATGTAGAGGCCCTTGCGGTTGGGATCCTGCACCTTGCGGCCCTGAACGGTGAAGATGTTGCCCTGCTGGCGGGCACCGGTCTCGATGGTGGCGATGCCCACGGCGATGCTCTTCTTCAGTTCGATGCCTGCTGTGCGCAGAGCAGTGGCGGCGGCGTTCACCTCGCGTGTCTTGGCCACCAGATCGCTGGTTGTCTCAGGCACGGTCTCGTCGGCCAGCAGCTGCTCGGCAGCGGCAATAGCGTCGTTCAGGTTGCTGACGGTCTGCTCGTCGGCCTTGGTGAGGTCGGTGCTCTCAAGCAGGGCCTTGGCGCTGTCGAGGGCCTTCTGCAGCTCTTCGCGAGCCTTTGCCAGGTCGGCAGCGGCAGCCTTCTGCTCGTCGGCCTTCTCCTTGTCGGTGGTGGCCTGTGCGTTCAGCTCGAAGTAGAGGTCGCGCAGTGAGAGCTGTGCCTCGGCGGGCACGTTGAAGGTGAAGTCGAGCACGCCGTCCTCAGCCACGATGGCCTGTGCGCTAAGCTCGTTGCCGCTGATGGTCAGTGCCTCTTCCATGCCGGTGGCCAGGAAGGTGACGCCCTCGGCGCTGGTAGCCACGCGGGCAGTGATGTCGTAGACACCCGGCTCAACGTGTGTCATCTGTGCCTTGGCCTCAGTGCCGTTGACCATGATGAAAGGAGCCTCGATGGCGCTGCCCACCACTTCGGGCACTGCCACGCTGAGGTTGTCGTTCTGCTGCCATGCGCTGAGCAGCACGGTGGCGATGGTGCCAGGCTGGCCTTCGGTGCCGAAGACCTCCTCGCGGTATGCGTCGGCCTCGTCGTCGGTCAGGGTGCGGTTGTTATACTGCTTCACCACGTCGAGATGACGTTGGCGGAAGGTGGTGTAAGCCTCGACGGTGTAGACGTTGGTGGCGTTGATGCTGGCGCTGACCAGGGGTACCACGGTGTAGGCCTGAGCCGAAGCCTGTGCCGTCTCGATGGCCTCGCGCAGGCTGCTGATGGCCTGCTCAAGTGCGCTGGCAGCGTTTTCGGCCAGCTTGGTGTCGTCATAAGTGCTCTGCAGCTCTTCCTTGATGTCGCCGTTCATGGGCTGACGAATCAGCTCCTTGGCCTGCTGCTGTACCTCTGCCAGCTCGTTGTTCAGCTGGGTGAGGCTCTTCACCTGTGTGTAGGTGACGTTGTCGGCAATGAACCAGCTGGCGTCCCACCAGTTGTTTGAAGCTATTTCCATAAAGGTTGGGGTGGTGACGCTGAGGTTCAGCACGCCGTCCTCGCCCACATAGGCATAGCCCTCGCTCAGGTATTGTCCGTTGGCAAAGGCAGCAGCGGCAGCGTCCATGCTGTTAGGCTCGGTCTCGCTGGTTTGGTCCTCGGCCCAGCCTTTCACCTGAATGCTGTTGCCGTTGGCGGTGAGGTAAGCCGTCGACAGCTCGTAGCCCTGGTTCAGATAGTCTGTGCAACGAGTGTTCTGGCAGGCACGGAAGAAGGCCTGAATGCTCACCTTGTAGAGGCCGGCCTCGAGTCCGCTCACGTTCTGTGTGAATGTGCCGGTGCCCTTGAACACCTCTGTGCCATTGTTGTTAGTGGTATGCGACGAGCCGTTGCGCTTGGCCGTGAAAGCCCACTCGCTGCCCGTCTTGAAGGTCAGCGTGGTGGCCGTCTGCTCTTCCATTTGGTCTTCGAGTCCATAGCCTGCGGCCTCGAAGGCAGCAGCCTTGGCTTCAGCGTTGCGTGCAGCGATGATAGCGTTGCGGTCGTCGGCAGTGATGAACTGCCATACGGTCTGCTGCTCGTCGGAGATGTTGTCGCCTAATGCGGCATTGCCAGCCACGGCCCACTTGTCGGCATCGTCCTTCATGTAGACATACATACGGTTGTCGGCCACGTTGCGGGCAGTGTTGTGCAGGAAGATGCCGCCTTCGGTCTTCTCAAACTGATACTGGCGCTGGCGGTTGCCGGTGCAGTCGGCATACATCCAGTAGTCATCACCATAGTACATGCCGTTGTCCAGGCCCTGCAGGGTATAGATGCCATCGGCCAGGTTGGTGGCAGCGAGTGCCACGGGCAGACCGTAGTCATCGACCACGGCGCGTGTGCCCCATGCGTCGCCACGGCTGAGGAATTTCTTCGAATAAGCGTTGTAGACATAGTAGACGCCCTCCTGCACGGGCAGGTTGGCGCGGAGGAACTGCTCTTCGGCAGCCTTCAGTGTGTTGATGGCGGTAGCCACGTCGTCGGCGTTGGCAGCAGTCTGCTGTGCAGCGCGGGCAGCCTCGATGGCCTGTGCGAACTCGTTGCGGCCTTCGGTCTTCTGCTCGTTGGCCAGTATGCCTTCAGCCACAACAATCTCGGCGATGAGGTCGATGGTGGCGTTGATACGGTCTATCTCAGCCTGTGCGGCAGCCAGTTCCTCGCTGCTCACGAGCTGCAGGTTGTCGAAGAACACCTTGGCATTGGCGCCCGAACCGCCGCTGATGGCGGTGCCGCCCACCTGGAAGCGACCTTCAGTAGCCTCGGTGAGTGTGAAGGTGACGTAGTCGATGTTCCACTTGTTAGAGAGATAAGAGTTGGCAGAAGAGATGTATTCGGTGCCGCTGGTGGAAACGAAGCCCAGCTTCGACTGCATCTGCTGTGCACTGCCATTGGCGTTGTATGCGTATGCCATGAGGGTATAGGTGCCAGCAGGCAGCTCGATAGGCTCGGCACTCTGGTAAGTCGTGGTGCCGCTCCATCCTACTGTGATGGCGAGTGCGTTGCCGCCATGTCCGGCGTTGTCGGTCTGCGGGATGCTTTCATTGTTCAGCTTGGTGGTGCTGCCGTATGCTATCACGGCGCCGTTGCTCCATGCAGCAGTCTGGCCGATCTTCCAGCCGGTGCTGGCGTAGTCGGTGCCCTGGGCACCCTCAGCAGTCATGACATCGGCTGTAGCAGCCTCGCTCAGGTCGAAGCCGGCATTGACGATGGCGTACTTCTCTGAGAAGAGACGACGTACATAGACCACGTCGAGACCGCGCGTGCTGGCAGGATTGGAGCTTGTGAATGAGATCGTAGTCTCTTCGTCAATCTCGAACTCATCAGAGTTAATGAGTACCAGTGTGTTGCCAGAGCAAGTGCCACTGCCAATCTTGTTGTCGTCAGACTGGCTGTCCTTGTCGGCTGCAAATATCTCGTAATCGACAGAGCCATTGTTGGGGGCACCGATGGCACCCAGTGTCACAATGTACTTACCTGCGGGCAATGTGAACAGATTGCCGCTCGTTCCGTAGATGATGAGTCCGCCAGAAACGCGGCTGGTGAACGATGTAGCGCTGGTGCTAAGACCTGTTTCCAGATTCTCAGCCTCGCTGAGCAGGTAGAGGTCGGTAATAGCGGGCGAAGTAGCCACATAGTCGAGAGTGTGAATCTGCCCCTCAGAAGTAGTGGTGACGCTGGTTTGCAGATTGTTGCTAACCGGCTTGCGCTCTACCAGCTGCTTGCCAAATGCCTGGAAACGGGGATAGCTGACGGTCGTGGTATTCTGGTCTTCCCATACCTGACCCTCTACACTCCAGGACAACTGCTGCGAAGCAAAAGCCGAAGCCACGGTGTAAGACCATTTCTCTGCTTGACGCACCGGTACATTCAGAATGTTTTCATTTGCATTAGCTGTTACGGTTAGTGTTGGCAGTGTGGCATCGATAACAATGTATCGATTGCCTTCTGTATCTTCCACTGCTTTTTTTGCTGTTATGTCAGTGCCGACGTTAACCGATGCTCCTTCGCTAAATACGGTTGTGCCTTCGAACTGATAGTTGATGGTATAATCAGCTAAAGCAACACTGGCGTCTTTTTCCATGACAAGTGCTGCAACAATGCCGCCATAGCGAGGAACAGTAAATGTGATGTCATCGGCAGTTGTAGTAATGTCGTATACATAATAGGGCGAAGTTGAGGCTGTAAGCGTCTCGTTCAATGCGCCACGGTTAATAGTTGGCACATAGTTGGAACTATACAGCTGAAGCACTATTATGTCACCTTCTGCCACAGGAATGGTTGCGGTACCACTGCGCCCGCCAGATGCAAAGTTGTGAAGTCCCCAAATGTTGCCAGTCCTGTAGCGCAAATCGCCAGACTCTGGTAATACTGCTGGAGTATTGGTCTGGAAGTTGTAGAATTGCTTGACTTTATAGCCGGCAACTTCCAACGACTCATTAAGCGTGCGGGTATAACCGGCTGCCAGAGTCGTTCCCGACCCAAGCACTGCCAAAAGCGCAATGAGCCACAATCTAAGTAAATGTTTTTTCTTCATTTTGTTTTAGTTATTATTAATAATAAGGTGTAGCTTGTTGATAGTTGGGTGCAAAGTTAATTGTTTTTCGCGATACTGCCAAACGATTAGGTGAATTTTTCGCTTCCGACAGGCACGTTATTCGGAAAAAATGTCTACCTTTGCAACGCCGAAGCCGTAAGCGCAAGGCGCGACAACAGGACAAAAAAGCAATAAAAACGACGAACAAGATGAAGATTCTACTATTGGGCAGCGGCGGCCGCGAGCACGCCCTGGCGTGGAAGATTGCTCAGAGCGAGCGAGTGGAGAAACTGTTCATTGCCCCAGGCAATGCCGGTACGGCCACAGTGGGGGCTGACGGCAAGGCCGAGAACGTGGCGATGAAGGCCGACGACTTCGAGGCCATCAAGCAGTTTGTGACCGACCGCCATATAGACATGGTTGTGGTGGGGCCTGAGGACCCGCTGGTGAAGGGCATCAACGACGAGCTGCGGTGCGACGAGCGCACGAAGAATGTGCCCGTGATAGGCCCGTCGAAGCAAGGCGCCGTGCTCGAAGGCTCGAAGGACTTTGCCAAGGCATTCATGCAGCGTCACAACATCCCCACGGCCCGTTATCAGACCTTCGACGGCGAGCACGTGGAGGAAGGCCTGGCTTTCCTCGAGACCCTGCAGCCCCCCTACGTGCTGAAGGCCGATGGCCTGTGTGCCGGCAAGGGCGTGCTCATTGTGCCCACGTTAGAGGAGGCAAAGCGCGAGCTGCACGACATGCTGGGTGGCATGTTTGGCAACGCTTCGTCGCGCGTGGTCATCGAGGAGTTCCTCAGTGGCATAGAGTGCTCCGTGTTTGTGCTTACCGATGGCGAGCACTACAAGATACTGCCTGAGGCCAAGGACTACAAGCGCATCGGCGAGGGCGATACCGGTCTGAACACTGGCGGCATGGGCAGCGTGTCGCCCGTTCCGTTTGCCACCAAGGAGTGGATGAAGAAGGTGGAAGACCGCATCATCCGTCCCACCGTGGAGGGGCTGAAGGCCGAGGGCATTGACTATAAGGGCTTCATCTTCTTCGGCCTTATTAATGTTGAGGGCAACCCCATGGTCATTGAGTATAACTGCCGTATGGGCGACCCGGAGACAGAGACGGTGATGCTGCGTCTGAAGAGCGACCTGGTAGACCTGTTGGAGGGTGTGGCCAAGGGCGACCTTGACAAGCGCAGCATCGAGTTCGACGAGCGTTCAGCTGTGTGTGTGATGCTGGTCAGCGGTGGCTATCCGCAGGCCTACAAGAAAGGCTATCCCATCACGGGCATTGACCAGGTGGAGGGCAGCGTGGTCTTCCATGCCGGCACAGCGCTGAAGGACGGCCAGGTGGTGACCAACGGTGGTCGCGTGATAGCCGTCTCGTCGTATGGCGCCACCAAGGACGAGGCCCTACAGCACTCGTTTGAAGAGGCTCAGAAGATAGCGTTCGAGGGCCGCTACTTCCGCCGAGACATAGGCAAGGACTTATAGGGCTTATGGGCCTTATAAGGCTTATAGGTCCTATAGGCCCCATAAAATAGCAACCATGCAGAAGCGATGGCAAAACCGTGTTGCTGAGAGCAACTTCACCCTGCCGCTGATGACCCTTTATGGCATCGGCGTGTGGGTGGCGAGCGGGCTTGTGGCCCACCACTGGTGGGGGCAGCTGGCCTGCTTTGCCGTGTCGGTCTACCTGATGATTGAGCTGAGCAACAGCAACGCGCTGCTGCGTGTTCGTTCGCGCATGGTGTCGAGCACGTTCATCGCCCTGTCGTGCCTGCTCTGTGGCCAGTTCGGCTCGCTGTCGGGCGGCATAGTGCAGCTGTGCATGGTGGCTGCCATCATCATCTTGTTCCGCACCTACCAGCATCGGCAGTTGCCCGGCTTGGTCTACTACGCCTTCCTCTGTATAGGGCTGGGCACGACTGTCTTTGCCCGACTGTTCTACTTCGTGCCGGTGTTGTGGCTGCTCATGGCCACACAGCTGCAGTCCTTGGGCTGGCGCTCGTGGCTGGCATCGCTGTTAGGGCTGGCCACCCCCTATTGGTTCGGCTCGCTGTGGTTTATCTATCAGCAGGACTTCGCGCCCCTTGGCGACCATTTCGCCCAGCTGGCGCAGGTGGCCACGGGCAGCGACTATCTGTCGGCCTTGCTGTCGCTCAGTATCGGGCAGAGCGCAGCCTTCGTGCTGACCATGGTGCTCACGCTGATGGGCATGATGCATTTCTGGTATATGAGCTTCGAAGACAAGATACGCATCCGCCTGCTCTACGGCTTCTTCGCCGTGCTGTGTCTGCTGTCGGCCCTGTTCCTGCTGCTGCAGCCCCAGCACTACGACGTGCTGATGCGCCTTGTCATCGTGTCGGGCAGCCCGTTTGTGGCCCACTACTTCACGCTCACCCACTCGCGTTTCACCAATATCATGTTCTGCGTCGCCCTGGTGCTCACCTTGGTGCTCATGCTGTTCAACCTGCTGACGATGCTTGTCGAGCCGTTGTCTTACCTGAACCCCACATGGAGTGGATTATTGATTTCCTGACTGGCTACGGCTACTTAGGCATGCTGCTCGCCGCCTTTCTGGCTGGCAGCTTCTTCCCCTTCTCGAGCGAGGCTGTGATGGTGGGGCTGATGGCCACTGGGCTTGATCCCTGGCAGCTGATGGTCTATGGCACCATCGGCAATGTCTTGGGCTCGGTGTTCAACTACAGTGTGGGGCGTATGGGCAAGCTGGAGTGGATAGAGCGCTATCTGCACGTGAAGAAGAAAGATCTGGACAAGGCCGAGCGCTTCATGGCTGGCCGTGGAGCATGGATGGGCTTCTTTGCCTTCCTGCCCGTGTTAGGGTCGGCCATCACCATCCTGCTTGGTCTGATGCGCGCCAATATCTTCATCACGTTCGTCAGCATCACCCTCGGCAAGGTGTTCCGCTATCTGGTTCTCATCTATGGCGCAGGACTCTTTATATAGCATTTAAATCCCCTTTAAATCCCCTTTAAATCCCCTTTTGTCCCCTCCGTTCCAATGTTAATTAATGTAGAGCGGTTGCAAATTCTTCACTTTTCACTTTTCACTTTTCATTAAAATAACTACCTTTGCAGCGCATTAGAAGCATTTTAACGTTAAAACATATAGCTTTTAAAGATGAAACAATTCCGTCTCGTGGACAATATCCTCGGGTGGCTCACCTTCTTTATAGCCGCCTTTGTGTATTGCTCCACAATCGAACCGACAGCCTCGTTCTGGGACTGTCCTGAGTTTATCACCACGGGCTACAGGCTCGAAGTCGGCCACCCGCCTGGTGCGCCCTTCTTCATGCTCACCGCCAACCTGTTCTCGCAGTTTGCGAGCGACCCCACGACGGTGGCCAAGATGGTGAACACCATGAGCGCCCTGCTCTCTGCCACCTGCATCCTGTTCCTGTTCTGGTCGATTACGCACCTTGTGCGCCGTCTTCTGTTGAGCGATGGGGGCAGTAATACTAAGTCTCAACCCTCAACCCTCAGCCTCGGTAAGCTGATTGCCATCGAGGCCAGCGGACTGGTGGGCGCTCTCATCTACACCTTCAGCGACACGTTCTGGTTCTCGGCCGTCGAGGGCGAGGTCTATGCCTACTCGTCGGCCTTCACCGCCGTGGTGTTCTGGCTGATACTGAAGTGGGAAGACCATGCCGACGAGCCTCATGCCGACCGCTGGCTGGTGCTCATCATGTATATGACGGGTCTCAGCATCGGTGTCCACCTGCTCAACCTGCTCTGCCTGCCAGCCATCGTGTTGGTGTGGTACTATAAGCGCTATCCCAATGCCAACGCCAAGGGTTCGCTCGTGGCGCTGCTCGTCTCGTTTGCCTTGGTGGCTGTTGTGCTCTACGGCGTCGTGCCGGGCATCATCACCGTGGGCGGCTGGTTCGAGCTGTTCTTCGTCAACATCCTGGGCTGCCCCTTCAATACGGGCGAATACATCTATATCGTGCTGCTTGTTGCCACGGTGATCTGGGCTGTCTATGAGACGCAGAACGCCTCTGAGAAGAACTGGAAGCGCCAGAACGTTGCCTTCCTGCTCTCCGTGGGCATGCTGGGCATACCGTTCTACGGCTATGGCTGGAGCGCTGCCGTCATCGGCGTGGTGGTGCTGGCCCTGCTGTGGTTCGTGCTGAACAGGAAATACCAGAAGCTGCCGTTGGTCAGCGCCCGCCTGAAGAACACCATGCTGCTGTGCATGCTCATGCTGATGATAGGCTACTCTACCTATGCCGTCATCGTCATCCGCTCCAGTGCCAACCCGCCCATGGACCAGAACTCGCCTGAGGACATCTTTACGCTGGGCGACTATCTGGGCCGCGACCAGTATGGCCAGCGCCCGCTGTTCTACGGTCAGGCCTACACCTCGCAGGTGAAGCTTGAGAGCGACGGCCGCTACTGCAAGCCCGTGATGTCTGTCGGCAAGCCCGTGTGGCAGCGCAAGGAGAAAGCCTCTGACAACGAGCGCGACTCCTACTTCGTGGTGCGCACCAAGGACGAGTATGCCTATGCTCAGAACATGCTGTTCCCCCGCATCTGGAGCTCGGCCCACAAGCAGGCCTACGAGAGCTGGATGGGTGGCCACATCGACGGTACGCCCGTGCCCTACGACCGCTGCGGCGAGCCGGTGACGGTCAACGTGCCGTCGCAGATTGAGAACCTGAAGTTCTTCCTCAGCTACCAGTGCAACTGGATGTACTGGCGCTACTTCATGTGGAACTTCGCCGGCCGCCAGAACGACATACAGAGCCACGGCGAGCTGGAGCATGGCAACTGGCTCACCGGCTTCTCGTTCATCGACAACGCCCGTCTGGGCGACCAGTCTAAGCTGCCCGACGAGCTGAAGGAGAACAAGGGCCACAACGTGTTCTACTGTCTGCCGTTGCTGCTGGGCCTGCTGGGCCTGTTCTGGCAGTCGCTGGCACGCGGTCAGCGCGGCATCCAGCAGTTCTGGGTGGTGTTCTTCCTGTTCTTTATGACCGGCCTGGCCATCGTCATCTACCTGAACCAGACGCCTATGCAGCCGCGTGAGCGCGACTATGCCTATGCCGGCTCGTTCTATGCCTTCGCCATCTGGTGTGGCATGGGCGTGGCAGCCCTGTGCGACTGGGCGAGCCGCCTGCTGAAGAAAGAGTCGGTGGTGGCTATAGGGCTTATAAGCCTCATAAGTATTATGGTGCCTGTGCAGATGGCATCGCAGACGTGGGACGACCACGACCGCAGTGGGCGCTACTGCTGCCGCGACTTTGGCCAGAACTACCTCATGTCGCTCCAGCAACAGGGCAACCCCATCATCTTCACCAACGGCGACAACGACACCTTTCCCCTGTGGTACAATCAGGATACCGAAGGCGTGCGCACCGATGCCCGTGTGTGCAACCTGTCCTATCTGCAGACCGACTGGTACATCGACCAGATGATACGCCCGGCCTACGACTCGCCCTCGCTGCCCATCACGTGGGAGCGCATCGAGTACTGCGCCGGCACCAATGAGTATGTGCAGATAGACCCACAGCTGAAGCAGGAGGTGCTGGCCCTCTATGAGGAGAACCCCGAGGTCGCCCGCGCCCAGTTTGGCGACGAGCCCTTCGAGCTGAGGAACATCCTGCTGCACTGGGTGCGTTCGACGACTCCCGACTTCCACGTCATCCCCACCGACACGCTCTACGTGACCATCGACAAGGAGGCCGTCCGCAAGAGCGGCATGCTGCTTCAGGGCGACTCGATACCCGACCGCATGGTCATCTCGCTCAAGGGCAAGGGCGCGCTGTATAAGGGCGACCTGATGATGCTCGAGATGATAGCCAATGCCAACTGGACACGTCCCATCTACGTGGCCACCACCGTAGGCTCGGAGAACTATATGAACCTGGGCGACAACTTCGTGCAGGAAGGTCTGGTGAACCGCATCACGCCCTTCACCACCAACATCGACGGCCAGCCTGTGCCCGGCATGACGACCTTCGACACCGACAAGACCTACGAGAACGTGACTAAGCGCTTCAAGTTCGGCAACGTCAAGATGCCCGGCATCTACCTCGACGAGACCGTCACGCGCATGTGCTACACCCACCGTCGGCTGCTGGCCCAGCTGGCCACCAACCTGGCCAACGAGGGCAAGACCAAGAAGGCCGTTGAGGTGCTGGCACTCTCTGAGCGCGAGCTGCCCGCCGCCAACCTGCCCCACGACGGCATCTACGGCTCCATCGACATGGCCCGTGCCTATGCCGCCGTCGGCAACAAGGCCAAGGCCAAGGAGATTGTGGAGCAGCTGTGGGAGAAGTCTACCCAGTACATGGGCTTCTACTGCTCGCTCAGCGCCTCGCGCTTTGCCGGCAGCCAGCGCGACTGTCAGCTGCACATCTACCTGATGAACCGTGTGATGCAGCTGGCCGCACAGATCGATCCGAAGCTGGGCGAGGACTTAGCCACCAAGTTCGACACCATCCTCGGTGTCTACAGCCAGCGTGGCGGTCGGCTCGACTTCTGACAATAACTTAGCGCCTCATGATCATCGAGCAGCCTGCCGTCTATCTGCGATGGCTCTATCCTAAGGCCCTGTGGCGTATGGACCGTCACGAACGCTCAGTCTATCTGACGTTCGACGACGGTCCCATACCCGAGTCTACGCCATTCATCCTCGACACGCTGCGCCAGCACGCCATCCACGCCACCTTCTTCATGGTGGGCGACAACGTGCGCAAATACCCCGACCTCTACGACCGCATCGTGGCCGCCGGCCATCAGGTGGGCAACCACACCCACAACCACATCATGGGCATCAAAAACACGGTGCGCGACTACAGCTACAACATCGAGAAGGCCAACGCCTACATACGCGGCCACCTGTTCCGTCCGCCACATGGATGGATGCGCCCTGTACAGTATGCTTGGGTGAGCCGTCGCTACAAGGTGGTGATGTGGGATCTCGTGACGCGCGACTACTCCAAGTGGATGACCGCCGACGACGTGCTGGCCAATGTGAAGCGCTATGCCCGCAACGGCTCTATCATCACCTTCCACGACTCGCTCAAGTCGATTGACAAGCTCCGCACGGCCCTGCCCGCCAGCATCGAGTGGCTCAAGTCGCAGGGCTACGAGTTCAAGACTTTCGAGTAACATTGGACAAACCATGCGGCGGCGCCTCCGCGGCTAACCCGCAAAGGCTCTGCGGGCACCCCGCGGAGCCTTTGCGGGTTCTTCAAGTGTTCGTATGGGTAAATAATTCGGCTGCACCCCCCTGATTTTTGTGTTAATTGTTTTGCCGTTTGGAAGATTTTGCGTAACTTTGCACCAATCTCGTACCATCGCATAACGATTACTTAAAACAAAAATGACAATTCAAAGGGCGAAGACTAGGCTTATCCACGTTTTGGCGGCATTGTTGCTGCCACTATTCCCATATACTGGTAGCGCAGCGCAGCAGCGCGTCTTCACCGAAGACCACCCGCTCGTCTACGAAGATGCGTGGGATCTCTGGCCCTACTCCTATCTCGACGAGAGCGGCCAGCCCACTGGCTATAACATCGACCTTGTGCAGCTGCTCTGCACGCAGCTCAACATCCCCTACACCATCAAGCTGAAGCCCACCAGAGAGGCACTCGAAGACCTGAAGGCCGGGCGCAGCGACCTGATGCTGGGCATGAGCGACCGCTATCATGCCAGCTATGCCCATTCTGGCAAGGCCATCGTGCAGCTGTTCACCCAGAGCGTGGTCTACCCGTCGTCCCTCACCAAACGTGTACGTTCAGAGGCAGACCTGCGCCAGCAGAAGGTCATTGTCCATGTCAACAGCTTCAGCCATCGCCTGATGATGGAGCAGGGCATGGGCCACAACGCCACGCCGCGCGACGACATGCGCGATGTGGTGCAGGAGGTCAGCTCTACGCAGCGCGGGCAGATACTCTGGAACACCATGTCGCTGAAGTGGCTGCTGCGCAAGTATCAGATAAGCAACCTGCAGATAAGCTCGGTCGACATGGCCCATGGCGAGTACCGTTTCCTCTCCACCGACACCGTGCTCCTGGCGCGCATGGACAGCGCCTTTGCCGTGGTGAGCACCGACTACCGGCAGATGGAGCGCCTGCAGAACCAGTGGTTCTATCCTGAGCGCATCACAACGGGCATCCCCTCGTGGGTGTGGTACACCACGCTTGCCGCCTCGCTGCTCATGCTGGTGCTCTTCTATCTGGCCGTCACCTATCGCAGCCGCGAGCACCACTTCACCGAGCTGAGCGAGCAGCGCACCAAGCGCCTGTCTATGATTCTGGGCACCAACAGTGTGGGCCTCTGGACCTACGACGTAGACCGTCAGATATTCTCCTGGCTCGACCCCAGCGGCCAGACCAGCCAGGAGCAGAGCGCCCTCGAGTTTGCCCGTCGTTTCAGCCGCGAAGACTTCGACCGTCTGTGCGACGGCCTGCGCCAGGTCATTGCCAAGGAGAAGGCGCGGGCGGTGCTCGAGATAGAGGCCCTGCCCACCGAGCAGAGCACCGTGAAGCGCCACTTCCGCCTGGTGCTCTCGGTGCTGCACAGCGAGAACGACCGCCCCACCGTCATACTGGGCACGCGCAGCGACATCACCAGCGAGCGCGACCGCCAGGCCAAGGCCAAGCTGCTGCTGACGCGCTACAAGTCGATATTCAGCAATGCCATGGTCGACATGGTCTACTTCGACAGCGAGGGCCGTGTGACCAACATGAACGAACGCGCCCAGCAGACCTTCGGCATCACCACCGAGCGGGCCATGCAAGTGGGGCTGAACGTGAAGGAGCTGGTGGGCAATCCCGACTTCGACCTGCAGCAGCTGGACTACTACTACGTCACCCGCTTTGCCCGGCGCAATGCCAACGGCGTGCTTATGACCATAGGCAACGACGTCTTCTCGCTAAAGGATGCCGACGTCGAGTTCTACGAGATGCAGCTGGTGCCCATCTACGACGGCACCAACCTGCTGGGCATCTATGGCACGGGCCGCATGGTGACCGAGAATGTCAAGGCCTACCGCAACCTGAAGGCAAACGCCCGCAAGATGAGCGATACTTACAGGGAGGTGACCAACTACGTGCAGAACATCGACTATGTGATGAAGGTGGGCAACGTGCGCATAGTGACCTATTCGCCCGACACCCACACACTCACCGTCTATCGCGAGACCAACGTCGAGCAGACGCGGCTCACCCAGTCGCGCTGCATGACCCTCGTGGCCGACAGCCAGAAGAAGCTGGCCATGCGCCTGCTGAACAGCATGGACAACGAGACCACCGGCTCCATCGACGCCGAGATAGCCACCACGTTGCGTGTGGCCGGACGCCCGCTCTACCTGCAGTTCCACTTCATCCCTCTCGTCGACGCCCAGGGCCGCGTGGCCCGCTACTTCGGCATGTGCCGCGACGTCAGCGAGATAAAGGCCACCGAGTCGCAGCTGGAGCGCGAGACCAAGCGCGCACAGGAGGTGGAGGAGCTGAAGAACTCGTTCCTGCGCAACATGAGCTATGAGATACGCACGCCGCTCAACGCCGTCGTGGGCTTCTCAGAGCTGTTCGAGATGCCCCACGAGCAGAGCGACGAGGACATCTTCATCAAGGAGATCAAAGACAACGCCGCCTATCTGCTGCACCTCATCAACGACATCCTGTTCCTCTCGCGTCTCGATGCCCACATGATCGAGTTCAACATGCAGCCCACCGACTTTGCCAGCACCTTCGAGGGCCACTGCCAGCTGGGCTGGAACAACTGCCAGCAGCAGGGCGTGCGCTATGTGGTGGAGAACCACTACGAGCAGCTCGTTATCGACATCGACGATGCCAACCTGGGGCGTGTCATCGAGCAGATATGTGCTAACGCCGCCCAGCACACCGCCGCCGGCACCGTGAGGGCACGCTACGACTATGTGGGCAGCAAGCTCATCATTGCCGTCGAAGACACGGGCACAGGCATGAGCCAGGACCAGCTGAAGCGCGTGTTCCAGCGTTTCGGCAACGGCATGAAGACCAGCACCGGCCTGGGCCTGCCCATCTGCCAGGAGCTGGTCGAACAGCTCGGCGGCACGCTCGAACTGAACTCCGAGGTGGACCGAGGCACCACCGTGTGGATAACCATACCCTGCAAGGCCAGCGCAATGGTGCGCAAAACCGAATTCTAACAACGACTCTCCAATCATGGCAACATCACACTATATCACGAACGCAACCTGGCGACGACTGCTCACCGCCGTCTTCGCAGCCCTCGTGCCGCTGATGCTCAGTGCTCAGCTGGCCGGCCGCTATACCACGCGACGCCCACTCATCATTGCCTGCGACTGGGAGTTCCCGCCCTACGAGTTCAGCAACAACAGCGGCGAACCCGACGGACTGAACGTAGAGCTGCTGCGCACCATCCTCAAGCAGATGCACATACCCCACAAGTTTGTTATGAAGGAGGCCTACCTCTCGGCTGCTGACTTCGAGAAGCATCGTGCCGACCTCATCTTCGACCCCGTCTTCCACTATCGCTCGCAGCCCTACTATGCCTCGCGCAGCGTGCTCAGCTATTATAAGATAAAGGTGGCATCGCGCACCAACACCAATGCCATCAAGACCTTCACACAGCTGGGCAAGGCCAAGCGCTTCGTGCTGAAGAAGAACGACTATGCCACACGCGACATCCTGCACGCCATAGCACCCACGCTGCAGGCCGAATACCGCTCTACCAGCGAGGCCCTGGCCGGCGTTGCCGACAGCACCTTCGACTACTTTGCATGGGGCGAGGAGCCGCTGAAGTGGAAGCTGAAGGAGCTGAACCTCACCGACATCGTGCTCAACGAGCTCGACATACCTGCCGGCGAGATACACATCGTGGGCTACGACAAGGAGCTTATCGAGGCACTCGACGACCAGTACGCCCGTCTCGAGCAGAACGGACAGCTGGAGCAGCTCTACAACAAGTGGTATCACCCTGACGAGGTGCAGGCCGACACGTCGCCCATCGCCGTCTACGCCACCATCATCATCCTGATCATTGTGCTGCTGTTGCTGCTCTTCAACCGTCTGGCCAAGCGCAGGGCCACGAGCGCCACGCGCAAGAGCGACGAGCTGGAGTACATGCTGCGCCAGGCCGTGGGCATGAGCCAGAGCGCTGTCATCTTCTACGACGTGCGCTCAGGACTCTTCACCAGTCGCTACGGCAACATGCTGCCCGACGAGGGCATCACCCAGCAGCAGTTCATGGAGCACATACACCCCCAGGAGGCCGAGAAGGTGACCCACAGGCTCGACCGCCTGCTCAGCGGCAAGCTGGCCACCACCGAGATAAACATCAGGTGGAAACCCTTCCCCGGCGACACCATTGCCAAGGCCAACGAGCAGGCCGAGTGGCAGTATCTCTATGGCCACGCCTTTGCCGAGCAGAACGACGACAAGCAGATCAGCACAGCGGTCTTCGCCGTGCGCAATGTCACCACCGACATGCTCGAGGAGCAGGCCAACCGCGAGAACAGCAGCCGCTACACGCGTATGTTCGAAACCTCGCTCGTGGCCATGTCGTTCTATACGGGCGACGGCCGTCTCATCGACGTCAACCAGAACATGCGCGAGCTGTGCGGCTTCGACGAGGAGGGCGAGAAGTACTTCCGCCAGACGCGCCTCTTCGACGCACCCAACTTCCGCGACGAGCTTAGTCCCGACCGGCGCGAGCAGTTCTATGCCTGCCAGCACATGTACTTCCCTGAGCTGGGCATCAACAAGTACCTTGAGTTCCGCATCAGGCCCATCCTCGACGACGAGGGTCAGGTGGCCTACTTCACCGTGTCGGCACGCGACATCACCAGCGAGCGCAACATGGATATCGAGCAGCGCAAGCACGACCGTGAACTGAACGCCGCCACCGAGACGATAAGCACCTACGAGAAGCTGCTGCAATATCTGCTGGAGCACTGCGACATGTTTGTTTGGAACTTCAATCTGGCCACGCACAGCATCACCTTTACCCGTTCGCGCAACGAAGTCGTCTTCACCGGCAGCCGCGACGATTATAAAGGGTGGATGGTGGCCGACGAGCGCGAGGGCGCCGACCAGAACCTGATGGAGGTGATGATGAAGGGCAAGGTGTTCAATGCCGTCCACCACTTCAACCATACGCCCGTCAACAATCACCCCTGCTGGTATGCGCTGAGCGGCATGCCTGCCTTCAACGAGCAGAAGCAGATGACCGGCTACATAGGCATAGCGCGCGACGTCACCAAGCTGATGCTCGCCCAGGAGCGGCTGCGCCACGAGACGAAGCGGGCCGACGAGTCGGGCATGCTGAAGAGCGTCTTCCTGGCCAACATGACCCACGAGATACGCACGCCGCTCAACGCCATCGTGGGCTTCAGCGACCTGCTCCAGGTCATCGAAGGCTCCGACGACCGCCGCGAGTTCATACGCATCATACGCAACAACTGCGACATGCTGTTGCGACTCATCAACGACATCATCGAGGCCAGCAACATGAACCAGGGCCCCATGGCCATCGAAGAGAACGACGTAGACTTTGCCACCGCCTTCAACGACATCTGCCAGACGCTTGCGCAGCGTGTCGAGGAGCCGGGCGTGCAGTTCGTTGTCGAGAACCCCTACGTGGAGTTCCCCACACGTCTGGACAAGGGCCGCATGCAGCAGGTCATCACCAACTTCACCACCAACGCCGTGAAGTACACCCATCAGGGCCACATCAAGGTGGGCTACTACTACGTCACCGAGCAGCAGCTGGCAGCCATCACCAAGCAAGACCTCGCCACGCTGGCTCCGCAAGTCCTGACCGACGGCGAGGAGGCTGCCCAGCGCCACGGCATCTACATGTACTGCGAGGACACGGGCGCCGGCATTCCCAAGGAGAAGCAGG